>Ga0102944_1000102_pt1 | contig 68537 bp, 63 predicted proteins | sample SalPonD_shore_MG_FD_78172 | JGI IMG/M metagenome (GOLD analysis project Ga0102944, IMG submission 78172) | Salt pond soil microbial communities from South San Francisco under conditions of wetland restoration - Salt Pond MetaG... | ecosystem: Environmental > Aquatic > Marine > Intertidal zone >... | reverse complement strand
TCATCTTCATTTTGCATCTTATTTTTGATATAAAATTAGGTAATTATGATAGGTACATATCCATACAAATTCTTCTATCCCATTCGATCCGTAGTAAGTAACTTTATCAATCTTTTTTTCATATCTAAACACATCATTATTTTATTAAGGTAAAAACAAATATTTTCAATATTCTCCATTCAAGAATTGTGATTTTAACAAATTCAACTCATATCCATAATATGATCCTATGTAATAGCTATTGAAATTTTACTTTATAGATTGAATTCCAAAAATTTTTGTCGTAATTTTTTTTTTGCTACCTCACCACTATCTGCCCAATTTTTCAATAAGTTTAAATATCTCTTCAGATATATTATTATCTAAGAACATCAAAAAATAAATCAAAAAAAAATTAAAAATAGAAATTTTAAAAATTTCTAATAACTAAGTGGAGGAAAATTAAAAATGGCTAAAAAGAAACATACTTTTGCATGGAGCCCAATTAGAAGATTAATGAAACAACAAGGTGCGAGCATTGTCGCTCGAGATGCAGTCGATTTATTAATTGATCATTTAGAAAAGACTGCTCGAAACTTAACCGAACAAGCGAAGCAATTTACAATGCATGCAAACAGGAAGAAAATTACCAAGAATGATTTATTATTGGCAATTAAATACCAATAAAGGGCTCAATCTCTAATCTTTTTTATTTTTTTTCTTTTTCTAATAATTTTTTACCAATCTATTTTTTAATATTTTTCTGTAACTTTTATATGATTGACAACCCAAGAAAAATTCTCATTTAATCCCTCTCCTGTTTTCACCGAGCTCATTGCGTATTGTGTATTTAATTCAAAATCTTTTGGACTAAAAAGCTTTTTATATTTCTCAAAATTAAAACTTGGGGTTAAATCACTTTTATTAAAGAGTATTAGGAACGGAAGCTTATCAAAAACAGATTTAGGATATTTTTTAATTAGAAATTTCATCCATTCATTAAATTCCTCTACTGATTTTCGCAATTCATCTTCAGTTTGAGTAGCATCAATTACATATACAACCGCTTGAGGCAATTTTCCTGGCTCAAGAGGATGATCTTCAAATACTTCTTTTAAATGCTCTTCACAACAAATATCTAACACACGAAAATCAACTTTATCATAAACAAGGCGAAAAACTTGAGGTGTGAGTGTTGGAGACGTTTGCGGGACAAATTTTCCATGAATAAGATAGTCCACTATTGATGTTTTTCCACTTCCTTTATCTCCCAAGAGTAATACTTCTGACAAGCCTAAATTATAGGTGGAGTGTAATTTTGAAGCTTCGAAGAAGCAATCAGTTAAAATCCTAATTACTTTCCCAAAAATTTTAAAGGATTCATTATCTGCGTGCGGTGTATTTATATACAAGATTTTTGTGAGATTTAATATTTCCTTTAAATTTGAAATTGTTTGTTCCATAATTGGTCTGAAAAAATGTGTATTTTCATGCTCCTCAAAATATAGGCTGAGCATAAGTATTTCTTCCTCCTCAGGATACCAAGCAGATTCAGCTTTAAAAATATATGAAAGATAAGGGCCAATATCATAGTGATCGAGTCTTCTTTCTGGATTTTCTTCACTATAGTAATCATAGAATTTTTCTAAATTTACTTGGATTTCAGATGAGATATTTTGATCAGGAATAGAATAAAGCATAATTATCTTTTTAGTAGGATCAAATTTCGAAAAAATCAACTTCATAGAAAATGAATAGTAGTGAAATTCAATAAAGTTTAAGATTTTAGGATATAGATCAAAATTATTTATATTCTTTTTTGAAATCAGAATCATGGTTGTTTTCAAAGATATATTCAAATAAAAAATTCTAAGATGGTTTTTTCATTATTCTCACATAGATACATTGATGAACTTTAAAATTAGGAATTAGTATCATTATGGTTGAAAAGATTGTTAATCACGAAAATGGGAAAATAATAGAATGGAAATGGGCCTCTGATAATGAATTGATCCCGAGTCCATTTTTCACTTCTCTTTTTTTCGTTGATGGAATATTAATAGACGCTGGAGCCCCTGCTGGAGTTGATGATTTTAAAGATTTTATCAAATCATTATTAGAAACGTCAGAGATAAAATTATGCGTGATAACCCATACACACGAAGATCATTGCGGAGGTGCTTATATCCTCCAACAAGATTTTAATATTCCCATTTATGCCTCTAAGAATGCGCTCGATGATTTAAAAAAAGAATATACGTATCCTGAATATAGGCAGATTACGTGGGGTCAGAAAAGATTACCTATTGATGCTAAGGAAATTCCTGGTAAAATTACGTCTAATTCGAGAAAGTATATTTTTGAGGCTTTTCCTATGCCTGGTCATGCTCCAGAACAAATTGCTCTCATCGAAAAAGATAAACAGTGGGTTTTTGCCGCTGATGGAATCCAACCAAAATATAAAATGTTATTTGGAGCCTCAAGTGATATACAAGAAGATATATCAGTAATTTATCAATCTATCAAAAATTTATATGAATATACTGAAGGTATGGATCACCTTAAGATTTTTCTCAGCGGTCCCGGACTCTATGAAGGGAGAGATTTCATAAAGAAGAAATTGGATGAAATAAATGACTTACATGAAAAAGTACATCAAATTTATGAAGAAGAATCAAAAAATTATGATAAAGAAGAAAAAATACTACGAAAAGTGCTAAAAAAAATGTTTAAAAGAGAGACAGTTATTGGGAAATTAACTGATGGAGATTTATCTATTGCAAATCTTATCAAATCTTTAGTTGATTGGCCCTTAAATGAAATATAATAAGATTCTCTCGAAATTATTTATCTAAAAAATAATTTAAAAATGTGAATTTATCAGAACTTTTTTAAAATATCTCTTTAATAATGGATTTTAAATATCTTGATTAAAAATTTAAATTGATAAATATCTTTTTTTTATTTGTCTCACAACATTAAATATAAACTAAAAAATATTCCATGTGTTTTAAATGGCTGATGAGGCTAAATCCGAACCACAAGATGTAAATGGGGGAAAAACCAAGCGGATTCTTTTTCAAGCAATGGATCTAATCATGAAAAACTTGAAAGAGAATATGGATCATCTGGATCTTAATTTTAAATATACACAGAAATTCGTTAATATTGTCCATGATGGATTAATTAATAATAGACGCTTTTTTCTTCTTGCATCGGGACGAAGTGCTTTTATATTACAATGTTTTGCCACACGACTTGTACATTTAGGAGCAGAAGTGTATATGGTGACAAATCTAGCGAGCATCCCAGCAATAAGAAAAAAAGATGTATTAATAGTATTATCTGGTTCCGGGACCACGAGTATTGTGGTAAGTCTACTGAAGAATTATGTTAATACGATAAAACCCCACGCAATTATATGCATCACATCTCATCCAGAAACGATGATTGGACGAGTAGGTGATGTCACCATAAAGATATTAGGGCGAACGAAACGTGAACGAGATGAAACAAATCATGCAGCATTGACGCCTGAAGGTACTCAGTTTGAAGCCGCTGCTTTTATGTATTTGGACGCAATCATAGCCGAATTAGCAATAAAGCTCGGAAAAACCAACGAAGATTTATTACAGCACCATTCAGAATCAACATAGATTCCTTTTTATTTTTGTTTTATTTAGGAACAATCATATTTCTCTAAGATCCATTAATATTAAAATATGCAATAAGTGGATATGGATAAGGAAAAATTTTATTTTTTGGTCGAAATTATTATAATTGTGCCCATTTATAGTGTTTCTAAGAGAATATATGAATTCAATGATTAGAAATCTCCAAATGTGGCACATATATTCTTAAAATAATATTTCAGTATTAATTTATTAAAAAAATTGAAGGATGCGGGAGGCCGCATCCAATATTTATATTAAAAAACCCTTTTACCCCTCCCTTCTCAATTTTTTTGTCTTTTAGGAACATCATTAGTAACGTAGTTATATATTTAAATTCTAGTATTACTTATCTTTTTTCTAAAATTCCATGAAAAAGATAGACTCTCTTCTTTAATATTTCTTATTAAATTTTGAAAACTTTTGAGCAAATTGTATTCCTAAAACTTTCATAAAAATTAATAAAATTTAAATAAAATTTCAGAGTAAGAATAATTAAGGAATTTGTATATAAGAAAAGTAATTCCAAAATTATAATAAGATATTCCAAAAAATATGCTTGAAAGCAAAAGAACAGAGAAACAAACTGTCTCAATTTCTCCGGCTCTTAAAGATTGGATTGAGAGGTTCGTTCAAAAAAAACACAATGAAAATCCAGACAATGAGAAATATAGAAGTATCTCAGCGTTTTACAATTATATTTTACAGTGTGCATTAAACTTTTTAAAAAGTAGTAAAAATCTCGAGGATTTAAATAAACAAAGAAAAGAATCTAAAGATGATTTAGAAAGCCTAACTTTTAGGGCGATACTTTCATTACATGAAGAATGGCTTAAAATGAATAGATATAGAGGTATCAATTTCAGAAGAAATGTCCCCCTTCTAATTATGATAAGAAAATCACTAATAAATGGCAAAGACCTTTATAATTTTAGCGATTTAGAAGAGATTTTTGAAAGATGTATTAACTTGACGATCCCAGAGGAGATAAGCAAGAATTTAAGTTATCATTTAACAAAATCAAGAAAACTTGAAGATATAAAATTAACTTGCGAACATGTTGGAGCATATAAAAATTTACAATATGAAAATCTAAAGTTTTTGTCTTTAGTTTTAGGATTTTTAGGCGTCGAATTAACCGATTTCTTCTACTCAGAGAAGGATTCTTTTACTCAACTGACTTATATCACAACTCAACTTTTTTTCTCTAAAAAAACATCTAGAAATAGAAGAATTCAATTAGTTCAAAAGAATCTTGATTTTTTTAAAGACTACTCTCGACTTTTAAACGATTTTGATCCCTATTTCTGGATGGAGATGACTTCCTATGATGATGTATATTTAAGATTTATTAATATAAAAGTATTAAATAATTGGCTTAATAAAATTGAGCAAGATTTGAGGTTTTTAGAAAAGGAGGAAGATATGATTTCAAAACTTTTAGAATTTTTTGAAAAAATTCATTGGATTAAAATAAATGACAAAAAAGATTTAACTTTCAAATTTGTTCTTGAGCAAAAACATAATAAAGAAGAATTTACCTTTTTTAAGGATACCATATTGAAATATGCTCAAATAGTCCAAGATGAGGAGATTTTTAGGTTAAAAAAAAGAACGAATAGTTAAAAATTGGTTTAAACATTATGTCACCTAAAAGATATTTATCAAATAAAAAGACTAAAAAGCAAACAATTTCAATTTATCCTGAACTAAAAAAAGAGATTTTGGAATTTTGTCAACAAAAGGCAATAGAAAATCCCAATGATCCAGTTTATAAAAGTATATCATCCTTTTATACGTATGTTATGAATGAATTTTTAGCATATCTTGAAAAAGGGGGAGACTTGACTGATTTATACAATTCAAGAGATAGTAGCTTAGACCCTTTTTACGATAAATTTTCATATAAAAGCTTTGCACCTATTTTTGAAGAGTTCTTAAAACCTAATAGATATGAAACTTCAGATTTAAATCTATCTTATTTTCTCTTATCAGTAAGAAATCTTTATCTTAAGAATTTTGATCCATATAATCTTACACAATTTAAAGGATTCTTTCAAAAACTCAAAAGTCATTTTGAAAATAAAGAGTTAGTAAGAAATTTTAAATTTGACATTAAAACTGAGAAACAAAAAAGAAATGTTAAAGGAGTTTTTGAAATGTCAATTTATTACAAAAATATTTGCTTTGAAAATGCGAAATACAATGCGGTCTTTTTTGGATATCTAGGGGTGAAAGTTAATAAGGTCGAAATTTCTAAGGATGGAATATATTCAAGGATGGAAGTTGAAACTACGGATTTATTTTTCAATCCAAAGTCTCTTAGAGCAGAAAGAAGACTCTTAGCAGAAGGAAATTTGAAAAGAATAATAAATCTAAATTCTATTTTAGAAGATGAAGATTTTTATTTATGGACAAAACTTGCGATGGATAAGGATATTTATATTAGTTTTAAAAATCTAGACGAAATTATAGAAATAATAACTGATATGGGGTTCATTTCTCAATCCAATGGAATTTTGGATAATGTATTATTGAAACAACTGAAGTTTTTTGAAAAGCTTCATTGGATTAAAATAAATAATGAAGAGGACCATTCATTCAATATAATTATTCCTGAAAAAGGACACGAAAAGGAGTTAAAATTTTTGCAAGAATTTCTTTCAAAATCTTCAAAAATAACTCAAGTTGGAGATAATTATTATTTAGAATAGAAGAAAATACACTTAATAATCACTTAAATTAAAATTTTATATTTCAATTATCTTATTAATTTATTCTAAGAATAATGATTAATTAGTTTCCTTCTTATAATAATCAAAATGAATCAAGAAACCCGTTTAAAGCCTCGAGTAGCTATAGTAAAATCAGAAAGCCCAGAAAAAGCCCTTTCTGAGGGGTTAGAAAAAATCGGAGGTATTAGCGAATTTATTCAAGAAGGAGATACCATATTCATCAAAATCACTCTAAGATTTGCCTCTGGGTTTCCCAGTTTTAGTAATCTAAATCTAGTTAAAAAATTAATATCTTTATGCAAAAAAGCAAATCCAAAGAAAATTTACGTAGGCTCTTTTCTTAATGAAAAAATAACAATTCAATTAATTGATGAAATATTCCAATTCAAAGAGTATTTCAAAATTCTCGGAGCGGAATTTGTCTTTCTTGATAATAGTTATTTTAATAATGAAAAATTCAATAAATCTGGCAATTTAAAAGACTTAAAAAACCAATCCCAAAAAGTTATTAATATCAATGATTCAAGTATAGAAATCCCCAAGATGATATTAGAGGCAGATAAATTTATTAATCTAAATCAAGTAAATGTATCACCTCTTAACCAATGTACTTTATCTTTAGAGAATCAATTCTCAATATTGCCAAAAAAATATAGAGAGATACATTACACAGATGACAATAAAAAAGATATAGTTAAAAATGATAAATATCAAGAAGAGCTAAGCAAAAGAATTATTGATGCATATCTAATTAAGAAACCAATCCTAACGATAAATGACCTTTTTTATATTTTAGAAGGGGCAGGACCGTATATTTACAAAGATTCGAATCTGAAAACTTCAAAATTTTTACTAGTAGGAACTGATTCAATCGCGGTTGATACAATTACTCTTATGTTAATGAATCTTAACACTTCAGATAATAGAATGATTGTAGAAGCTGTGAATCGAGGAATTGGACCAAAATTACTTTCCGATATAGAAATTCTTGGAGAAACGCTGGAAGATAATATCTTTGAAATAAATCTTTGTAAGACGAAATTATCCAATATTAGAATTCAGAATATTCACACTTTTTCTGGAGATATGTGTTCAGGTTGTTTTTTGAAAGCATATCATTTATTAAATATTTTCAAAACCTATTTAATTAAAGATCTGAAATATCTTAGAGAAAATAATCTTTTAATTGGAATCAATCCATCTGATATCTCCCCAGAAGCCCCCATCATTTTATTTGGAGATTGTGCTATTGAAACTACGAGAGATTATGCATTCAGAAAAATAACTAAAAAAACTTTAATCCGGAAAAAAGAGAAAGAAGTGACCAATAAAAATATCTTAGAGCTCCCAGGTTGCCCTCCAAATTTATGGGATTGCTTTTTACACCTTAAAGATTTTTTTGGTAAAGGTGATATGCCGAATCTAAATTATTTCATTTCTTTATATAAAAAAACTGGTTTTCTTAATTCAAAAGAAGAATTGAAAAACTGGGAGGAAATAGAATAAAAATGATTCATCGTAATTTTTATGATAACTGGATGAAAATTATCAAATGCAATAAGAAAGAACTTCGAAAAGGGAAAATTGAGGAAGAAGAAGCTGTTAGAATCCCTCTCACTTCTATTAAGATTAACCCAGTATTATTAAATTCTCTATTTGGAATAATATATCCAAAATTTATCAATGATCAACAAAATATTGTAGATATTATTATCTCAGATGATGAAGAATTATTAGAAAAAATTGTTCTATATGAAACAGAAGAGCCAGGTATTCACAAATCATACAAAATTTTAGAAAATGATATTTTGAAACTGAAGAAATATCCTTTAAAAGAAACAACGGCATTTTTCATTAAATTACAAGAAGAGATTTTTAAAAAACATAGAATTAGAGTATCCCATATGCGCGTTTTTAAAAAAAAAGCCATTGAGATTCTAAACCTATATATAAAAAATATTGAACAAACGTCTCTGGAAGATTCTCTATCTAATATATTTTCTATAATTGAAAAGATAATCAGAAATCAGTTATTCTTCATATATCCTAAAACAAATATTATTACATTTTTTGAAGAGTTAATACAGATTTCAGATCATAATTTACTATCACATGCATTTAAATTCATCAAACAAATACTCCCTCCATTTAACTACGCTTTTTTAATACGATCTGGTAAATCTTCTTTTATATTAAGAATCGAAAACAAAGAGAAGAACAGTTCAGAAAGCAAATTAGATCTCCAGATATTCCCCGCAGAATCATTTAATATTGATTTGAGTGGAACTAATGAGAGTGATTTATTAAAATCGTTATATATTCAATTAAGGGTTGACTTTATTTTTCTTTTCGAGCTGAACCACATTTTAACCTTACTATCTAATATATTTGAACTTCAGCACCCAATTGCGCTAGATAAAATAAAATTATTTCTCCAAAAATTTCTATTTGGACTTAGATCTTATGAAACCTATTGGTTTAAATATCCAAAACCATTAAGTTATAATCCTATTTTGAGATATTTTTTAAGACTTTTTGGTTTTATTTTTGATCTTAAAAAGTTATCACATTGGGAAATACCAGAATTTCTGTTTAGTTTGTTTTATAATAGGTTGGGATTGAAAAATAGAATTTTGATCATTTTCACAAACCTAATGCAGCATAAAAATATTGATTTAGATAAATTAGAAAATCCAATAGAGATAGGATTCAGTAAAGCCATTCTAATAGAAACAGAAAATAGAAAATTAACTAAAATAATACCGATATCTAATAAAGTAAATGAGATCAAAAATCTTGGATTAAAAGGTGTTAGAAGGAAGCTGATGGAAAATTATGGTTATATTGATTTAGCATTATCTATAGATCTCTCGTTAATATCTAAATTACTCCATAATTTTATAATGAGTTTCAATAACTTCAATATAATCTCAAAAGTGAAAACTATTAAAAAATTGAAGAAACAACATTATTTTAATGTTTACCCTAAGAAACCAGAATTCTTATATCTAAAAAAGACAGGGACGATTTCTCTTATAAAGAAGATCTTACCCATTTTTATAGATAAGCATATTTTCTAATTGGAAAAACCAAGGAACATTAATTGATAAATCCTTTAGTTTTTAATAATTCAGCATTTAAAATAGCGCCACCAGCTGCCCCTCTAATTGTATTATGACTAAGTGCAACGAATTTTATATCAAAGACATTATCCTCTCTTAATCTCCCTACTGTAACTGCCATTCCTTTATCGTTATCCCTATCTTTTCTTGGTTGAGGTCTATCATCATCAAAGAGATATATTATTGGTTGTTTTGGTGCGAAAGGAAGATCTAATTCTTGGGGTAGAGATGTGAAATTCGTCCATATATCTATAATTTCATCTATTTTAGGTACTTTATCTTTGAATTTGACGTTGAGAGAAGCTGTATGTCCATCAGTGACAGGAACTCTTGTACATGTAGCACTTATCTCGATTGAATCATCATTTACAATACCCTTCTCAGTAACCTTTCCGAATATTTTCAACGGCTCTTTCTCTGATTTCTCTTCTTCTCCTCCAATATAAGGAACGATATTATCAATCATATCCAGAGAGGGAACTCCAGGATAGCCTGCTCCTGATACTGCTTGAAGAGTTGTTGCGATTAGTTTTTCAACCTTATACCCCGCTTGTTGAAGCGCGAAAATAGGAGTTACATAACTTTGAATTGAGCAATTAGGCTTAACGGCAACAAATCCTTTAGAAAATCCCCGCTTTTTTTGTTGAATTGGAATGACTTCGGAATGTTCATTATTTACCTCTCCAATAATCATAGGAACATCAGGCGTCCAGCGATGAGCGGAATTATTACTCACAACCGGAATATCATTTTTCGCATATTTGAATTCCACTTCTCGAATTTGATCTTTTGTAGGCATGTTTATTGAAGAAAATACAAAACTTAAATTCTCGGAAATAATATCAAAATCTTGAACATCTCGAACTATTAAATTCTTAATATTATCTGGAATTGGAATTGGCATTTGCCATTTTGGACCAGCCGCTTTTTCATATGTTTTACTTGCGGATCGGGGAGATGCAGCAACATCAACCACCTCAAACCAAGGATGCCCCTGCAATAATTTAATATAATTCTGGCCAACTATTCCTGTAGCACCTAAAATTCCACAGCGAATCGAATTCATTTTTTTCAATATTCTTTAGAGTTTTTATGAATTAATACTCCAAAATTTTATAATTTTATTACTTTATATATTTAAATTATTAGCGTTTTGAAAATTCTTTAATACTACAATTTTTATTTTGTATATATGTCCACAGATTCAAACTTAGAAAAAGAAGCAGATCAATTAGAAAGAGACGCAAAAGTTGAATCATCAAAAGGAAAATATCAATCGGCTATTGAAATGCTTGAAAAAGCCAAAACAATAAATCAAGAGTTAGGTTTTCAAGGAAAAGTCAATATGATTGAAAAGAAGATTCATCGAACAAAAAGATTAATTGCCTATGAGACACCTATGTCATCAGAATATACTCCCACTTTCCAACAAATAGAAAAAAAAGAAATTTCCATTGATTCACCTTCAATTTCTAAAAATCAGCAAATTCCAAAGAAACCTATTATTTCTCCTGCTGATATAGAGAAAAGAAAGGAGGGAGAAAGAATCAGTAAAGCAGAAGCAGCTTTAGACAAAGGCAATAAATGTATTAAGAAACATGAATTTGAAAATGCGAAAAAATGTTATGAGGAATCAATTCAAATTTTTAAAGATCTGGGCTGGGAAAGACAAGTTCAGATATTACAAAAAGAAAGAGATAATATTGATTTGTATGAAGAGACATTCAAGGAAAAATCTGAAAAGAAAAAATTTGATAATAAAAGATCTTATCCTCTTGAAAAAACGAAATCCCAAATTCCTGAAAAAAGGACTATTCCTGGTAAAAAAAATCAATCACCTGATTTAACCTGGGCAGAAAAAAGAAGACAAGAAATTAGAGAGAGAGTGGATATTACAATAGCTAAAGCTGAACAAAGAAACAGAAGTGGAGAGAAAATTATAAATAGAGAAAATATAATCCAACCCAAAAAGCATAAACGGCTTGAATTACAAAAAAAAATCCAAGAAAAGAAGGACCAAAAAGAAAAATTATTGAAAGATGCGGAAATCTTTTTAGACCAAGCAAAAGGAAAGATAAAAAAACATCAATATGATGAAGCAAAGGAATTTTATCGTCAAGCTATAAAAAAATTTAAAGATCTTGGTTGGTTTAATGAAGTGAATAAGTTGTATGCGGAGATAAAGAATTTAGAAAAATATAAACTTGATGATTTAAAGAAACAAAAGCGAAGTATTCTTCAAAAAGAGAAAGAAGATGAAATGTTTCAAAAAAGAATCGAAGAATTAAAAAGAAAGAAAGAAGAGAGAGAACAGATAAAATATAAAAGGATGGAATCTCTTTCTGAAGAGAATAAAACAAATCTCAAAAAAGCGAATTTGCTTCATAAAAAAGCCGAAAAAGAGGAGAATATGGGAAAGATCGGAAGAGCGATTGGTAGATATGAAATTATATTAGAACTATATGAGTCTATGCCTTCTGAAAAAATTGATTTATCTCAAGATATCAAAGAGATTAAAACCAAATTATCTGATCTAAAATCAAAAATCTAAAATTTTTTCACTCATTCTTATATATAAATATTATTCAGTGGTATTATGAGAAATCCTTTTCTAAACTTCTATAGAGTATTAAGTGCACAAGAACTTCTAGACATTGCTTTTAGGAGAGCAATGAAAACTTCGGCAAGTGTTTCTAAGAATGCGCCCATTCTGATAAAGGCAAAAAAAAAGGAATCGAAGCGAATAAAAGTCGCAATTGAAGAACTCATCGATAGAATTTTAAAAATCATAAAAATGGTGCCTATCATAGAAGATTTACCGGATTTTTACAAAGAATTAGCATCTCTTGTCGTTGATACAGATAAACTTAGATTAACTCTAGGTAAATTGAATGGAATACTACCGGTGTTAAGTAAAATTGAAAGAGATTATTTAAGAAATTTAAAACGAATTAATGAACCAAAAGAAGGAGATAGATTGAGACGAGGAGCATTTGGTAGAGTTTCCTCTATTATCAAAAAGCAAGAGAATAACTTAATTTATTTAAATTCTATAAGAGGAAGATTGAGAGAAATTCCATCAATTGATTATGCTGCGCCATGTGTGGTATGCGCAGGAGCACCAAACGTAGGAAAGAGTAGTATAGTAAAAAAAATCTCTTCTAAAAAAAATATCGAAGTGCAAGAATATCCTTTTACGACAAAGAAGCTTATTTTAGGACATATAAAACTTGAACGAAGGTTTGACACAATACAAATCCAAATTATGGATAGTCCAGGAATATTAGATAGACCTATTTCAGAAAGAAATAATATTGAAAAACAGGCAATATTAGCTTTACGATTGATTTCTGATTTAATCCTATTCATCTTCGATCCTACACCGTCATGTGGATATGATATTGAGTCCCAAATCAATTTATTTAATGAAGTGAAAAACGAATTTATAAAATTTGAAGATTTGGACATTATTCCTATTTTCAATAAAAAAGATTTAGCAAGTCAATCCGAAATATCTTATCTTCAACAAAGATTAGGAATAGAAGAGAAAGATTATATATTAACGAATGCTTTAACTGGAGAGAATTTAGAGGAGATTCTTCATCAACTTGAAGATAAATTTGTAGAGGATTATCAAGAAATAAAATGAAAACGAGACAAACTTTAATTTTAGGATTGGATATAGGAGGTGCTAATACTAAAGCAGCATTACTTAAATTTAAGGATAAAAATCTTATATCCTCTTTTTCCTATATTGAATATTTCCCATTTTGGGAAAAAACAAAGGAACACCTAAAAATCTTATTTCAACGCATAATATCAAAAATAATCGTCGAAAATCGACTTAATAAAAATGATATTGATCATATTGCAATTTCTATGACCGCAGAATTATCAGATGCATTCCAAACTAAAGATGAGGGCGTTCTTTCTATTATTAATGCTCTTACTAGTGTTTTTAACGATAAGAAGCTTCATTTTATTACATTAGAGAATGAGTTTGTTCAATTAAGTAGAGCCTATCAGAATCCCTACTCATTAGCCGCAGCAAATTGGGTTTCAACAACACTTTACCTTGGTTATTTCGAACCTAAATGTATATTAATAGATGCAGGTTCTACAACTATTGATCTTATTCCAATTTTTAAATCCTTACCTGATACAAAAGGAAAAACTGATATTGAGAGATTAAAATATCATGAATTGATATATACTGGAGGTTTACGTGCTACAATCCCTTCAATAACTCATTATGTTCCCTTTAGAGGAAATAATTTGCGATTATCATTTGAAAAATTTGCCTTAATATCTGATGTGCATAGAATTCTCCACAATATCTCTGAAAGTGAATATATAAATGATACGGCAGATAATAGATCGAAATCAATTGAAGATTCTTATGCACGTTTATCACGAATAATATGCGCCGACTTGAATATGATTTCAAGAAATGAATTAGATGACATTGCAATCTATATTTATAATAAACAAAAAGAATTAATCAATGAAGAGATTAGAGAATTCTCACAAATCCACGATCTTAAAAAGTATATCGATAATGAAAATAATCTTAAATTCATTATTACGGGCTTATCAGCTGATTTCCTCATTAAACCTGTTCTAAATGATTTAGATTTTAACATTATTAAAAAATATGAAGAAATTACTAAAATACCCGATTGTATTAGCTCTTCTGCGTATGCTGTTGCGGGAGCATTCTATTTTCGGCATTTAATTGAGAAGAATGAGCAATAAAGATATAATTTTAGTGAAATTAGGAGGCGCAATAATAGAACATGAGAATAACTTAACCTCATCCATCAGTCAATTTCAAACCTTAATTTTCAAGAAAAATATTATAAAAAAAGTTATAATAATTCCTGGTGGAGGCAATTATGCGAATTTTATACGTCACATCGATAAGAAATCGCATTTAGGAGATGATTTAGCTCACTGGGAAGCGATTTTGGCAATGAATTGGAATGCTTTTAACATTCATAATAAATTTAGAAACACAAATTTAATATCAGAATTCTCAAGCCTTCAAAAAACTTTAAAAGCTAATTCGGAAAGTGGAGAGATAATTATTTTCCAACCATTTGCATATTTAAAATACAAAGATGAATTACCGCATAGATGGACTATCACTTCTGATTCAATTGCATTATATATTGCCAATAAATGTTCATTACACATTTGCTATTTGATTAAAGATGTCGATGGAATATTTGATAAAAACTTTGAACTCATTAAAACTATTACTACACAAGAATTAAGAAAATTAAAGCAACATAACTTATTGGCAAATCTAAATGAAACGGATGAAAATATTAAATTATCAAGACCTATCGATCAGTATTCCTTAGAGCTAATAGATAAATATCAATTAGAATGTGTTTTTCTAAATGGTTCTGGGGATAAAAATAATATTCTTAAATACTTCTCGTCCTCCTCAGAAAATAAAAAGAAATTTACCAGAATTATTTATTAATTTTTCTTTATCTAATTTTCAGAATATTGAATAATTTTTTACTAAATTAGGTTAACAGAAAATTCTTTTGCTGAAAATGAAATAATCAATGAAAATAGAAGGAATGAGAAAAAAAATGAAAACATTAAATAATGAAAACAGCAAAAATAGTTAATAATAAAAAATCAAAATTTTTCATTATAGGTGTCGAGAGTAAAATGGATGAAAAAGAGATGAAAGAAAATGCAGATTTCTTAATTAAAGAGCTTCCTGGAAAGAAAGTCCCGGGTAAAGTTAGAGTGAGATGTAGATATAATGATCTTTTGAAATTTGCTCAAGTTTTTGGGATAGATGATTCAAAATATGTAGGTTCTGAAGAAGACGGTATTGTTGCATGTAAAGCATTCGCAAATCACTTTACAATTAAGGCACTATATAAATTGCTTCTAGGGATGAAATTAGAGCAAAATGGAGAGACAAGATCTTTTGTGCTAGATCCTGGTAAATTACTACATGCTGGTCAAAAGTATAATTGGGAAGATTGTGTGGATGTAAGAGATGGAGATAAATTAACTGTGACTGCAGAATGGGGAGATGTTTGGGTGGTAGAAAAGAATATGATTCTTTTTGCGGAATTATTAGTATCTGTAAAAAATCAAGATAAAAAGTTAGTCTGTAAGCCGACCGTTAGAGCGGCTTTAAGACCTGGAGGGTATTAAAATGGTAACTATATCGGATATTGAGATTGGGCAAGTTATTAAAGCTGAATTTGATCAGATCACGCGTGAGTTACTTAGAAAATATGCAGATGCCAGTGGTGATACTAACCCAATTCACACTCGTGATGATATTGCAGAAAAAGCTGGCTTGAAAGGAGTAATAGCTCACGGATTGTTTAGTTTTGGTTTCATTACAAAATTGTTTGAAGAATTTCTGAATGGTGAGAGAGATGGAAAACTCCTAGAGGTAGATGTTGATATGCGTGGTATGGTACGATGTGGAGATAATTTGATAACGGAAGGTGTAGTTAAAAAAATAGAGAACAACAAAATATTTTTGGATGTTGTTCAGAGAACGATCACACCTGTTGATGTGCGAGATAGTAACGGTAATGTTGTCAAGCAATTCGAAGCAGGAGAAAGAGGATACGTTACAGAAAAGGATCATGAGAAAGGCTTAGTTTTCACAAAGGATGTAGATGACGGGACTTTGACTTATCGGGAACGAGTAGCAACTGAAGGGACGGCCAATTTCGAACTAAATCAATAAACTCATTTTTTCATTTTTGAAAAACTTTTTCTTTTTCTTTTTAAGCTCTAATTCTGGAAATTAAAAGGAGATTATCACTTTTAAGTAGAAACAATTATTAAAGCATTTTTATATTATTAGGATAAAAATTCTAGCATTATAACATTATCAAATCTTGCGGATTTTAAATTTGGATATTAAAGACATTGAAGGATTTATTTTAGAAGGAAAGTATGATAAGGCTACAGATGAGCTATTTGAGGCGATAGAGGTATTTTCATCCAGGGACGATAAAGAAATCCTTTTAAACTGTCTTAATCTTCTGAATATAATCTGTGATAAATCTCCAAAGATATCGTTAAAAGCAATTAAAAATGTATCGCCACTTATTAATGATCAAGACTCTTGGATTCGTTTAGTATCTCTTGAGATTGTCTATCAAATCGCAATATATAGACCGAATTTATTAATAGAGTACTTAACTGATATTAGATCTCGATTATTCGATAGCGATCCACCTGTACGAAGATTGGCAGTTAAAATTATCGGAAATCTAATTTTGTCCCTTCATATAGATTCACAAATTTTACAAGAGATACTAAATGAATATACCGAAAAATTAATGGATAATGATTGGAAAGTAAAATTGTTCGTAATTAATACCACTATAGAGATCATAAATCAGGATTATACCAAAATTAAAGAAATTGAACCATTGTTATCAATGGTTATTATCAATTTAAGAGATAAAGATGGTGATGTGGCAAGGGCTTCTGCTGAACTTCTAAGGATTCTTGGAAATTACTTTCTTTCTAAGGAAAAGATATTCTATCTTTTGTTAAACCTCCTTTATAATGAAGAGTCCAGGGTGAAAGAACTAGTATTCTGGCTCTTTGGAGAGATTGGAAAAGAAAAATCTTCAGAGATAATTCCATTTATTCCCAAGATCATCAAATTTTTGAAAAATAAGAATTTTCGAATTCAAGTAAAAGTAATCGATGCTTTAATTAATATTTCAAAAAATAATTTTGAACAAATATGGGCCAATTTAATAAATTCTATTTCAGAATCAAGCGATAATATATTTAAAAGTTCCTTAAGCAATGCTCTTTATCAAATATCTCAAAATCATATTGATTTTATTTTTCCTTATTTATTTGAAGAATTAGAAAATCCTTCTGAAAATGTTAGAACAACTATTGAATTAGTTTTTAGACGTCTTTATGATGAATATCAAGTCGAAATAGAGAATGAGATAACAAGAATAATATATAAACTGGAATCAAAATATTGGAGAGAGCGCAAAAAAACTATACAACTTCTTCAAAATGTTTGTCTCATATTAGAAAGTAGAAAAATGGCTCTTTGGATAACAATTGAATTGAATAATAAATTAGATCAAGAAAATGATTTGGAAATTAGGAAGGAAATCATTTACACATTAGAGAAAATTAATGATAAATATCCTCATATTGAGGAATATATCGACAAAATAAATAAAGAACTTTCTATATTTGAGGATAAAATTCTTGAATTTCAAAAGATTCCGGTTGAATTTAGACGGAAACTTAATTCATACATTATGAATTTCAAATTTACTACTACAGAAATACAATTAAACCAAATGTATGACGATATAATCAAAGATATTCAAAAATTTCATAAGGAAATAAATTGGTTTGAATACAAAAGATTAGCTTTTGATTTAATTGAAGAATGGGAAGAAACAAAAATTCAGATCATTGATGAGTTAAGTATTATAAAAGGATTTATATCAGATATTTGCGAGGAGAAAAAACAGGAATATAAATCCAATCTTCAAATAAAAATAAATATTTTGATGGACAGAATTGATATACTTAAAGCCCAATTTGATTATATAAAGCACAAATCATTAGATGAGAATATCGTCAAAAAAGAGAATATTGAAAATATAGAATGGTATCCAGAATCCTCGTTTCATGAGAATTTTAATTACATCTCCCTTCTCCGAAGAAATTTATTTAAATTAGATGTAGATATCCGGGAAATGTTGATCAATAATATCGAGTTTGATGATATATTTAAGGAACTATTAAGTAGCTGGGTGGCAGTTAAAATAGAAATTCAAATATTCCTGAATAATTTGGATAGAGAAATTAAAGATATGAAACAAAAGATAATAAGTGATCTATCTGCGGTTGATTTACCAGATCAAATTTCAAAATATGATGAGATCGACGGATTAAGTGAAGAGTTAACGTTTCAAATTGTTCAAGGACATATCCAGTCAATTATTTCTTACGGAATCGAAGGGATCAAAAAATTTAATAAAAACTTCGATAAATTAGAATCAAAATTAGATTTACTCATAAAAAAGGGTGGATTTGAGGAAACTAAAAAACTTATTGAAACGTATTCCAATCAGATTAAATCTTTTATCGATGAGACTGAGCAACAAATTGAAAGTATCATAGAAAAGGAGGAGATTTTTAAGGAAGGTCAAAATGGATTTGATTTATATATTCAACCTTTTATGGAGAAATGGAATACTTCTAAGGAATTATTAATTCTTAAGTCGAAGAAATTCGTCAAAAAAAGTAGAGATAAACTATATCTGAAACAAATAAACCATTATCTCAAAATTATGAATCCTATCAACTTCGATCTTATCTCAAATTATATGGGACTTAATAGTGCACAAATAAAGGAACATGTATTAACATATATTAACAAAAAGAAATTAGATGCTAAAATAATTGATGATTCAATTTATTCCGCTAAAATGCAATCAGAAATAGCTGATATTAAAGAGATAAATGTATTTAAAAATATTAAATCTATGACAAATCAATTGGAAATTAATCTAAGGCTAAATAATCCTTCAAATTATGATTTTAAAGATTTACAAATCACTCTCCGCATTCCAGAATATATGGAAATATTAAAAGATAATAGCTTTCCCAGATATTTTCAAGTCTCTGAGTTAAAAACAGGGAATAATTTTAGATTTAAATATCTCTTACATATTGACAAAGATATAAAAAAACATCTTGCTAGTAATACTCATGATGAGATTGGATTGATAATTCATTACAAAGGACCTTTTGATCTTCATAAAAGATTAACCAAAAAGATTGATTTACTTCTCTCATAATTTATTCATTAAAATATTTTTAAAATGTAATTCTAATATCAATTTCAAGCTTAATTTTAATTATTCTTAAGCTAAGATGTAAATCTAGAGATTCAGAAAAAATAAAAGAAAGAAAATTTTAACATTTATGCTTTTTCCACTTTTAGGTAATACTTCTCTCCATTAATCTTATGTTCTAGGACTTTATGTCCTTGCTTTTCCACAAATCTTTTGATATTTTCAGATGCCTCAGCAAAATCCCCTGTGATTTCAATAATATCTCCCGAATTTAATTCCCTCAATTTTCGTTTAGTCTTCGCAACAGGCATCGGACAAACCATTCCTTCACATTTCAAAGTATTTTTAATCATATTTTCAAAATCCCCTTTATTTAATTAACTAAACAGAATTTTATCTGCCTCTTCACACATATCCAAGAAACCATTCATTGTAGTTTTTTCAATTCCTTCCATTAATTCATCATCAGACATTCCTCGTGCTTTCATACATACTCCACAGGATTTAACATTTGCTCCTTCCTCAATTACATCGCTTAGCCATTTGCCAATATTATCATAAGTAGTCGGGTCTTGATTTTTTTTTCCTACAAATATTCCGTCTTCAACAAGAAAAATATTAACTTTATGGTCTGCTAATAATGCTGTATAAGCAAATCTTAACATTGTATAAGGTCTTTCATTTGTGTATGCCCCATCTCCAATTGCGATTGTAAAAACTGTGTGTTTTTCAGACATATTTTCAATACTCAATTGTTTTTTTCTAAATTCTACCTTTGAATAGAAAAATATTTCAAAATATATTAATATTTTCGTTATTATTTATTTAATAAATCGATAAATCTAAATTTAAAGAAATATAATCTTAATTTAAATACAAATATAAGGAATGAGGTTGATGTCTACAGAAAAAAAATTCAGATTAACTTCACAGGTAAAAATTCACGGATGATCATGTAAACTTGGACCAGATAGTCTAGAGGATCTTCTTCAGAGAGCAGGTTTAGCAGGAGATATTGAAGATTCCGCCGTTATTCCTATCTTAAAAACGAATATGGTTTTAGTAAAAAATTTAGATATATTCACACCGATTATTGATGAACCAGAAATTCAAGGAGAAATTACGGCATGTAATGTTACAAATGATATCTTTGCAATGAATGTGCCTGAAATCAATGGAGGAATGCTTGCCTTTTTAGCTATTAATACAAAAACACCCACTGAAATCGCTGAAGGAGTTCTTAATGGTATCAAGCACTTTATGGAGAATAAGATTAACTCAAAAGTAGTTGGAGGGCATACTATATATTGCGATTGGCCTTTAATGGGTGGTGAAGCCTCGAGTATCGTAGATAAAGATATCATTATAAGGAAGAGTGGAGTTAGGAATGGTGATAAATTAGTGCTTACTAAACCGATTGGTCTACAAGGAGTTATGGCAGCTTATCGTGTTTTGAAGGATATGCCAGAACTCTTAGACACTTATTCCAACACAGAATTGAATAAATCCATCGATATAGCGGTTAAGGTTATGACCACCCCAAACCAAGATGTGGTTAAAACAATCCATTCTTTCAAAGATTTTTCATTTATTCATGCTATGTCCGATATCACCGGATTTGGATTAGCAGGTCATACCAAAGAATTGCTACAACATTCCAAACTTTCTGCTGTTATCAAGAAAGTTCCTTCAATCATCCTTTCTAGAGAATTATCTGCTGATCTTGGCTATGCTTTTGAGGAATGTCGAGCACATGAAACAGCTGGTGGTATGATATTAGCTGTCGACAATGAAATGATCGAAGAATTCACAAATGCTCTCTCAAACTCTAATGTGCCAAATTGGATTGTTGGAACAATAGATAAAAAAAAACCTGGGGTTGTTAGAGTATCTGATGATGTTGAATTTTTAGAAATAACAGAATATTAATTGATGACAATGAAATAAACTGAAACGCAATAAATTGCGAGAGTTTATTGAGTATTAACACCTGCAAGGTGTCATCAAAATTTTAATATCCCTTATTTTATTAATCAATAAAGGAAATTAACGATTATTTATTCATATTCCTTTTTAATGATTCCATCTAGATTTTGGACGATATTTTTTAGTTTATCCAACACTTTATCTATCACTTCTTCACAATTTGGTTTATCAAAACATGTAATAGAAATTTCAACTTCCACTGCTAATCCTACTCGAGGATGGGTTTTAATCCATAATTCTGGATTTTTTTCTTCTAACTCAGTCACATATGGAGCGATTTGGCTTTCTCCGATATCTGAAAAAATAAATCCTTTTTGATAAAATTTTCCTTGCTCTTCCTTCAAAATTGGCTTAATTACATTATTGAACATTTTTTTCATTTCTGCTGGCACTCCTGGTAAAATAAATATAGTGATGCCTTTTTCTTCTAATTTCACACCCGGGGCAGTCCCTCTTTCGTTAGGTAGGGGAATCGCACCCTCAGGTAAATAGGCCATCTTCTCTCTTTCTTTAGTCATCCCTTCCAATTTTAATATCCCTTGTTCATATGCATTCTTATATGCTTTTTCAATCATATCATATGCATGCTGATCTAACAGTAAATCTCTTTTTAACCCTTTTGCAATTCCCTCATTAGTCATATCGTCAAATGTCGGACCTTAGACTTTAAAGAGAGATTCTTTTAAATTAGCCCACCCGAGGTTATTACAATATCTGGATTACGATTTACAATTTCCTTAATGGTTGATGAGATCTCATCCAAATCATCGCCAATTGTAGTTATTCGGAAAACATGGTGTCCATACTTTGTAATTCGCTTTGCCATCCAATTAGAATTCGTATCTTGAGTTTTTCCAATTAATATTTCGTTTCCGATCATTAAAAATTCTATAATCATAATAATTTAAAATAGGAATTTACTTTTAAATAAAATATTGTAAAATGTAAAAATTCGGACTCTCATTCTATTTAAATAAATATTTGGGTATTTTGGATTTGTATTTAGCAAATTTTTAAAGAAATGATTGTGATTAATGTTGAAATATATTATACTAACTGGAAATCCAACTCACAAAATCTTAGAATCAATAAGAAATGAGTTTGAATGTTTTTTAAATCGAAAATTCAATGATAAAGAGCTATCGTTGATGTTGGGATTTAATGATAGATTCATCACCAATAAATATTATCGTATTAGAAAAGGAGAATTGGGGAATCTTCGATTTAATCAGTTTCAAAAAATTAAGAAGATAATTTCAAGTGATCTTGGAAAGTTTATTAGTATGAATCTTCTAAAAGACATTAAAATTTATGAAAACTATTTGAAAAACTATAAAGATTATAAAATGTCTAATTTAAAATCAAAAAAACATCATCCCTTTTTTAATAGTAAGTATTTTAACATAATTAATACGAAAGAAAAAGCATATTGGCTCGGTTTTATATATGCCGATGGCACAATAATTGAATCGAAAAATAAAGAAAGAAATAATAAGTCGACGAGTAGAATAAAGTTATCTCAAAATCAAAAAGATCGCATATTAATTTATAGATTTTGTAGAATTGTTGGGCTCAATATAAAACAAATATGTATTTATAAAAAGTGGAATGCTTATGAAATTAGAGTTCGAAATCATCAAATGGTTGATGATTTAATGAAACACGGTGTTCTACATCGTAAATCTAAAATTATTAAATTACCCGCTCTGAATAATCGAAAACTTTATTTAGCATTCCTTTTAGGTTTTTTTGATGGGGATGGCGAGATGGGTAGTACAAGGATCCATTCCGGAAGTAAGACCTTTTTAATACAAATTAAAAAAAAATTTAATATACCTAATAAAATTCAAGAAGATATTCGAAAGAATGATAAATTGGTTAAATCGTGTTGTTATGCTCTTACATTAGGTTCTGAATTATTTAACGAAATGCTACTAAATTATAAGAATAGTTTAAAAAGGAAAAGAATAAAGAAGATAACAGATCTAAAAAAATATCATGAAATGAAATATAAGTTAAAAGTAGAAAAATTACCCTTTAGTAAAACGGAACTCAAAAAGCTATTACAGAGATATCCAAAGACAAGATTGTCCAAATTACTCAATATTTCATATTATGCTCTCAATAAATTAATTCAGCATTGGGATCTATAGATTCCTCGCTATGAGGGTATTCTTTTGAAAGAAAACGGTTAGAATCCTTTTAATTAGGAAAATTTGTTAGTACGAACTATAGTTATAGATATGGATTAATATTAAGTCTCCTAGTATATTGTTTTAGGAAATGATGTTCATATGAACTTGTTTTTAATGTTTAACTTTTATTTGTTTTGATTAGTTTGAAATTATATGGATTTTTTATAAAATTAATATATTTCGGATTAAACTAAAGATGGATTTAAACCATAAAACAATTGAAATAGATGACAGTGGCACGGGAGATCTCGTTGGAGATGCTTTTATAGGTTTTCATGTTATTGAAAGCGGTGAACTAATATTTAAGCGAGTCCCCGTCCAACTCTATAAGAAAAAGAATTTGGAAAATAACGCTCCTAAGAAAAGAATTTTAGAATTAGTTAAAGAAGGTTTGAAAGAATTAAATTACAATAAAGACAGAGATATAATAAAATTATGTCGAGGCGATTGTTTTGACTTAACTCGAGAATACTTTGAAGAGGAGGGAATCAGATTTGAAGATGCAGCTATCGAAGGAGTTTTACAATTAGCCGTAGAGGGACGCTTAGTACAACATTTAAGAAATTTGGGTGTTAGATCAAGAAGTCTGACCATCAAAAGCGGCGCCAAACGATATTTTGTCCTATTTGATTGGGTTGCTCGCAAATTCCCCCAAAGAGAGAAATATGTAAAAAGTGGTTTTAAGGCTTGGCAGCGGAAATGGAAAAAAAAAGCTATTGATAGATATGAACAATATCAAAATAAAAGAAAGTAGGATTTAACACTTAAGAAAAATCAGAAAAAAATTAATTAAATCTAAACTTCACTTTTAAAATATGAAGATTTTTATCATCATCTTTGATACTCTAAGAAAAGATCACACTGGAAAAATCTATGGAAATGATTGGATAAAAACACCTTATTTTGATGCATTTGCCAAAGATTCACTCGTGTTTGATAAAGCATATCCCGAATCGTTGCCCACCATTCCTGCGCGAAGGGCAATCCATACGGGTATTCGAACATTTCCTTTTAAACACAAGAATCTCAATTATCGAACGGATGATTTGGTTGAATCTCCCGGTTGGGCACCTATTCCACCTCAACACATACATATGGCGGAATATATGAAATCTTATGGCTACATTACCTCTTTGATAACCAGTACATATCACTATTTTAAACCTCATATGAATTTTCATCTTGGATTTGATGAATGGCACTATATTCGGGGACATGAATATGATAATTACCGGGCAAGATACCGAGGAAAAAGAAGTGAAATTAATCAAACTGTTAGAGATCATACTATTGAAAAAACCAATAAAAATAAAGGAGCTATTCATACTCAAAAACTATTATTAAAAAAATATTTACCTAATGTTCAAGGTAGAGTTGCTGAATGGGATTATTTTCCAGCACAAACCTTTCGAAAAGCGTTAGAATCAGTTATGGATACAGAACGATTCAATAATGTATTATATTTTATAGATGAATTTGATCCTCATGAACCTTGGGATCCTCCTAAAAAATATTTAGATCAATATTTAGACGATGATTATAAAGGAAATAAAATTATTCAACCAATATATGGAGAAAAAGCTGATTATCTCTCGGTTGACGAGCTTAAATGTATGAGAGCTTGTTATGCTGGTGAAGTGTCATTATGTGACAGCTGGTTTGGATATTTGATTGAACAGCTCAAATCTATGGAAATTTACGATGATTCACTAATTATATTAACTAGTGATCATGGTCATAGTTTGGGAGAGCACGGAGCTATTGGAAAGATTCCAGTCTATATGTATCCAGAACTAGTGGATATCCCTTTTTTGATAAAACCTCCTGGTAATCTTGATGAGCCAAAACGCATCAAAAAATCATATGTATATCACCATGACATCCTTCCCACGTTATATGGATTTTTAGATAAAGAAGTACCCGATATTTTTGATGGACGAGATCTTTCTGTTTTTGTGGATGGAAAAGATCATTTGATAGAGGATCGTGATTATATTACTTGTGGAATGGCTCTCTGGACTTTATGTAAAACTGATGAATATGCCCTAATAACAAAGAATGATAAAACAGATAGAAAATTATTTGGTTTAACCAGAGATCCTGATTGGAATGAAAATATTGCTAAAGATAATCCAGAGCTCTATGAAGAGCTATTTTCCAAGATACAAAAAGATGCTAGGAATGATCTTTTGACTTCATTTGAATCTACACGTTTCGATAATTTTAAAGATTGGTATCATAACACCTATTTAACTTGATTTCGAAAAAAAGCAATTCTATATTTCAGAAAGAAAAAGATCGGCAATAGCTATCCATTTTGCTTTGTTATCTGAGTCAGTGTCAGTTGAAATTTTCTCTGCAAGTTCTTTCCCTTTTTTGAGATTTTTAAGTGATAAATCATCATTCCCAAGAACATTATAACATATACCTAATTTAATATAAGATTGGTAAATAAACCATTCTTCACTACACATAACGATTGCTTTCAAGAACTTTTTAACCGCTTTATCATATTCTTCAAAATACATTATTATTTCGCCGTAATTATCATAATAAATCCCTTTATCGGGATTATCATCGATAAGTTTTTGTATGATTTCTAAAGCTTCTTCCTTCCTATCTAAATATTGGAGCCAATAGGCTTTATAGCTTAGAAGATCATTATTGCTTGGATATTTTTGGATTAATTCTTCAATAATTTGAAATCCTCCTTTGATATCTTTCTTTTTCTTAAGAATGGACGCCATCTTCATCTTAATATTTATTTCTTCTTCAGGGAAAACATCTAACATATTATCTAATACTTTTAAAACTTCATTATACTGGTTATAATAGATTAGAATTTTAATTTTAGATTCATACAAATCAAATTTTTTTGGATCAAATTCAATTTGGTTATCAATTTCTCTCAACTTTTCTTCGAATTGATCTGATAAATCTTTGCTCAATTGCAAATTAAAAGCTTCTGACATATTTTCCCAAATTAACCATTCCAGTTTATCGGAAATATCATAAAGATTCATGAAGTTAGGTTTTAATGAGATTTTATAAGCCAAATACTTAATATATTCTGGAAAAAATTCTTTTAATGGTTTTTTAAAATCTTTATGAAATATTGATTCACAAGCCTCCTCCAATAACCGATCAATCAGCGATTCATCAATAGATTCCAATATCTTCTCTAATTTTTTCGAGTCAAGGATATTTAAATATGCTAGCTTATTTATTTGATTCTCTGTAAGAACCTGGAGCATTTTTTCTAGTTTCCCCTCTGTTGGAAAATAATATTTCCCTCCAGAAGGACCATCTAAGTTAAAGAATTTAGTTTGATATATTTTTCCTTCTGAAAATTCATCAATATAATAATTAATAATACTCTTTTTTATTTTGAATTTTTTTGAGAAATCTTGTATTGATATAAAATTAGGATATCTATTAGGATGATTTAACGTAAGATATAGAAGTATTTTATAAAAAAGCTCTTCATCTTTTAAAACTTGATTAACTCCTTCATATGGAAAGTTTAAGATATAATTGATAAATTGGAATTTAATTTCTTTATCTGTAATTCTAAATTTATTAAAAAAATCGACAATTTTTTTATTGATTTCTTCAACTATTTTACCCTCCTCTTCTAAAATGGTTTGCCTGTCTAAATTGTAATTTTGCAAAATTCTTGAATATTCTAATTTACCTGTTCCAGTTATCTTGTATTTGCCTTTTTCTTTTATTATAAAACCCTCTTCGATTAACGGCTTTAAATTCTTAGATAATGAGGAGTTATTTATTGATAAAGGTTCTTTAAGAAAATCCGCTTTTTTACAATAAGGATTATTATAGAGCATCCACAATATCCAATCAGTATAATTTCTTCCATTTTTTAGAATCAATTTAGGAGGATAATTTACCTTTCTTATATTTTTAGTTGCTCTCGATAATTCATAATATTTTTTTTTCCCTTTTGAATTAATTTTATAATTCCCTCGTGAGATTTTATCAATATATCCTTCATTCTTTAATTCTTTTAGATGTCTGGATAATGTACCAACAGGAATTTCGATTGGTTCTTCTGAAAAATACGACCATTTACACACTTCATTATTATATACCATCCAGAGAATGATAAGATCATAATTTGGTTTGCTCTGCGTGGACGAATGGTAAATTTCTTTCGGAGGATAATTTATAAGAACCATTCTATTATCTTGGAAAAAATTTTGTTATCTAACATATAGATCGGTATATTTTTTATTTATATCTTTTTTATAGAACTTCCACAAAACTTCGGAAGTTTCATGAAAGTTTCACCTATGCATCTATAAAAGTAAGAAAGTCTTGTTTTTTAATGAATAAAATTTTTTAAAAATTTTTAAATTAAAATAAAAAATGAGTTGAAAAAAATTTATAATACAAAACAAAGAACTTATACATCCAAAGGAATCATTTTAATAATCTCGGTTTTACTCATCTTACCAATTTTTTCTACTTTGATTCAAGGTGAAATTCAGTTTTTCTCCAACCCTACTAATATAATGGAGAAACCTGATCAAGATCCTCTTAGAAATTCTAATGTGTATCATAGAGATTTTTCTGGAGATGGATGGGATATATTTATTTCTGGGGATTGCGCATTCATTGCTAGGAGTGGAGTACATGGAGGTTTGATCGTCATCGATATTTCAGATCCTACTAACCTAGGATCACCTATATATGAATCTACGGATGAAAGTGCCTTCGGTATTTATGTAAGTGGTGATTATGCTTATATGGGTGTTGCAGGTGCTGGATTGGCCGTGATCGATATCTCTGATCCTACTAATCCAGGTTCACCTATATATGAACCTACAGATGATTTTGCTAACGGACTTTATGTAAGTGGGGACTATGCTTATTTAGCTGATGGAAATGCTGGATTGGCCGTGATCGATATCTCTGATCCTACTAATCCAGGAGCACCTATACATGAACCTACAGATGATTATGCTTACGATGTTTATTTAAGTGGAGATTATGCCTATGTTGCCGATGGAGCTAGTGGATTAGCGATTATCGATATTTCAGATCCTACTAACCCGGGAACACCGGTAAAAGTTGATACAGATGGGTATTCGATGGCTGTTTACGTGGAAGGAGATTATGCTTATGTGGCTGATTCAGGGAGTGGATTAGCGATCATTGATATATCAGATCCAACTAATCCAGGAACACCAGTTTATGCTAATACGGATGGATTTGCCTATGGCATTTATATAGATGGTGATTATGCCTATGTGGCAGATAATCATAAAGGATTAGCGGTCATTGGTATTTCAGATCCTACAACTCCAACTAAAATTGCTCAAGGATCTCTAGATGAAAATGTATATTCAATATGCATAGATGGGAATTATGCTTTTTTGGCTGGTAATTATGAATTATACGCGGTTGAAATTTCAGAACTTATAACCCCCGAAGCCCCAGTATATGAGCATACATCAGGGAGTTCTGAAGGAATATTTGTGAGTGGGAATTATGCCTATATTGCAGATGGCACGAGTGGATTAGCAGTAATTGATATCACAGATCCTACTAATCCTGGATCACCTGAATATAGCAATACGGAAGGAGATGCGAAAGATGTAGTCGTAAGTGGAGACTATGCTTATTTGGCCGATGGTGATGGTGGATTAGCGGTGATAGATATCTCTGATCCTACTAATCCTGGAACCGCTATTCGAAGAGATACAGCTGGGAGTGCCGAAGGTATAGCGATAAGTGGAAATTATGTTTTTATTGCTGATGGGGATGAAGGATTAGCAGTAATAGATATTTCTGATCCAACTATCCCTGGATCTACTAATCAATGGTCTGTTGGATTCCATTCTCATGCAATTTGTGTCGCCGGCGATTATGCCTATATTGCAGCTGGAGCGGGAATGTCAATAGTTGATATTTCTAATCCTACAAGTCCAGTAAACGTAAGTTATACGGAAGGAGGTGGGAGTGCGAGAGATATATTTTTGAGAGGAGATTATGCCTATATGGTCACATATAATATTTTGGTAATTTTCGATATTTCCAACCTTAATAATCCCCAATTGCTGTGCGAAAAGGTAATTTTCGGTACTTCCCCAGAAGGAATATTTGTAAGTGGGAATCTTGCTTATACCGCAGAAGATAAGGGGAGTATGGGAGGTTATATAAAGATATGGGATATTTCTAATCCTTCAAATCCTTCCATCGCTGAATCACTATATCTCCAATATCCAGGAGAAGGAGATGGAGCTTTTGATTCATTTGTAAGCGGAAATTATATTTATATCGCAGATTCTGGTTCTGGATTAGCGGTTAGTGAAATTCATAATAGAGTAGACACAAAAAACCCTGCAATCACACAGGCTCCTAGCGATAAAATAATCGAATCGGGATATACAGGAGAGTCATTGTCTTGGCGAGCTACTGATGCAAATCCAAACACATATACTATTGAACTTCAAGGAGTTGGTAATGTTGCAGGTCCAACTGGATGGTCAAGTGGATCAACTGTTACTTATAATATACCAGGTGGATTATCTGTGGGTGAGTATGATTATACTATCACGTTTAATGATGATTACGGGTTTTATGCTACTGATCAGGTAAAAGTAACAGTTCAAGATACTCAAAATCCTATTTTTACAGAATTTCCTGTTGATCTTAAAGTGTTAGTAGACTACACTGGAATTAGTTTCTCTTGGAATGCTACTGATGCCAATCCTAACACCTACACGATTGAGCTACAAGGAACAGGTATAGTGGCTGGACCTACAGCTTGGTCAAGTGGAGAAGCCGTCTCCTATAATATTCAAGATGGCTTACCAATAGGACATTATTCTTACATAATTAACATTACCGATGATTATGAACATTTTTCCACAGGTATAGTCAAATTAATGGTATATGAACCAGATGATCCCGTTATTACAGATACTCCAATTGATATTTTGGTCGGACCAGCTTACACAGGATTGAATTTTTCATGGATAGCTACGGATGCCAATCCTGATATGTATACAATCGAACTACAAGGCGCGGGAATTATGGATTTTGATACTTGGTCAAGTGGAGTTGCCGCCACCTATGATATTCCTGACGGGATGAAAACAGGAGAGCATTACTTCACAATAAACTTTACGGATGAGTTTGATAATTATGCAACAGATACCGTAAAGCTTACTGTTCAAGATACAAATCCTCAAATCACGGACTCTCCGGATGATATGATTGTATTCTCAGATTATACTGGTGTAGAGATTTCATGGACAGCGACCGATGAGGAAGATCCACACACTTATATTATTGAACTTGCTGGAAGTGGTATTATTGCAGGTCCAACACTTTGGTTAAGTGGAGTTCCGATTAGTTATGAAGTTCCCGATGGACTTACAGTGGGAGATTATTTTTATACCATTAACTTTACCGATGCAAATGGCAATTATATCACGGATGAAGTAAAACTTACCGTTGAGGAAGATTTCACCGATCCTATAATTACTGATGCTCCAGCAGATTATGGGTGCTTTACTGGATACACAGATGTAATTCTCTTTTGGATTGCGACCGATGCTCATCCCGCTACATTTACTGTTGAGCATCAAGGGCATGGTATTGTAGCAGGACCAAATCCTTGGACGAGTGGAAATAATATGAGTTATACCATTCCAGAAGGGTTATCAGTGGGAGAACACTTTTTTACCATCAATTTTACTGATCTTGCTGGAAATTTTGCCACTGATACAGTAAAAATAACAATTCAAGAAGAAAATCCTGTTGAACCTCCTTCATCTATTCCTTTCGGAAATTGGTTTTTGGTTTTCATGACAATTTCCATTATTGGATTAGTGTTTATTCAAAATAAAAGAAAAAAATAGTCAAGATCTTTTTTTTTTAAATTTTCTGTTATAATTTTCTTTTTTTTTATATCAAAAATTATTAATCCTTATTTCAACTTTATATATAAGTAAATTCAATTTTAAAATGACAATAGAAATTAATCTAAGGAGATTTTTTAATAATATTTTTTAAACAAGGCGATATAAAATTATTTCCAAAAAGTTAGAGCAAGTGAGAAATTTAATAAAGAAAGATAAATCCCAAAAAGCTATCGATATTTTAAACGAAATTGAAGAAAAAAAAGATCTGCAACAATCAGAATTACTAAACCTATATCATTATAAAGCAACTGCTTTTATAAGGTTGGGAAATTATCCGGAAACATTAAAATATGCCAAAAAAGTACATCGTATTATTCGTAAAGAAGAACCAAGTTCTCGGCTAGTAGAATCATTAATAATGTTAGGCCACTCGTCGAGTTGGCTGGGAAGTTTTGAAAAAGGGTATCAATTTTTAAACAACGCGGAGCAAATACTAAAAAAACTTTCTGATCTTTCAGGAAAAGACCGAGTTAAATATAAAGCAATGATATATCTTAGTAAGAATTGTGGATATATGCAACAAGCTAAAAATGAACGAGTTTATGATTTAGTAATGAAAGTTTTGAATATAAGTGAACAAATTGACGATAAATTTGTTTTAGCTGAATTATTTTATCAATTAGGATCGATTTATACATTTTATAAAATTGATATAAAAAAAGCTATTAAATATTCACAAAGTTGCCAAGAACTTGCAGAAAAGCTGGAAAACAAAACTATAATGGCCTTAAATTTAGTAACTATGGGTTCCATTTATATAATGATAGGTGATTTAGAAAAAGCGTTTTCTTATCATAAGGAAGCACTGAATCATACTGATATCTTAATGATTAGAATGTCAATTTTTAATAATCTTTCTATGATTTATAGCCAAAAAGGAGAATTAAACAAAGCTTTAGAATCGCTTGAAAAAGCTTTTAATCTAGCTGGTAAAATTAAAGCTCCTTATATGATAATCAGCATACTATCGAGTATTATTGAGGTCTTGGTTTTAAAAAATGAAGCAGATCTAGCAAAGACTCATTTAATAACTCTTAAAGATATAGCAGAAAGAGAAAAAAACAAGCTTGCTGAAATATATGCTAATTTCTGTGAAGCTCTTATCTTGAAATCAAAGACGCGTATCCAAGATCGCGCAAAAGCACAAAGAATTTTTGAAGAGATAATTCAACAGGACGAGTATTTCGGGGAAATAACAATGAAAGCTCTTATAAATCTTTGTGATTTATTAATTGAAGAATTCAGATTGACTTCCGAATTAGAAGTATTAGAAGACTTAAATCCATTATTAGAAAAATTATTAATCATCGCAGAGGATCTCAATTCATTTTGGATTTTAGCTGAAACATATCTTTTACAAGCTAAAATTGATTTATTACAAGGAGATTTGAAGGCTATAAGGAAAAAATTAATAGAAGCTCAAAAAGTAGCAGAAAAACATGATCTTAGGTTGTTATTGGGTAAAATATCCTATGAGCATGATAGATTTTTGAAAAATTTAAAAACTTGGGAAATGCTCATAGAAAATGATGCACCCTTAAAAAAACGTATAGAATTAGCAGAGCTAGATGAGCATATCGAAACTATGCTTTTAAATCGAAAAAGGAATATAAAGCTCTCTGAAGAAGAACCCATAACCATATTCATCATAAGCGAGGGCGGAAATCCAGTTTTCTCTCATTCATTTAATGAGAATTTAAAATATGAGTCCCACCTCTTTGGAGGTTTTTTAACTACGATTGATTATTTTATCAAAGAGATGTTTTCGGAAGGTTTAGACAGAGCAGTGTTTGGAGATTATACTCTACTCATGAAATCCATTCCCCCTTTTTTCATAATATATGTGTTTAAAGGAGATTCCTATTATGCATTACAAAGAATCCATTATTTTACTGATAAAATACAAACAAATACAAGTATTTGGAATAATTTAATAAAAAGATTTCAACAAAATAAGTCAATCCAGTTGGAAGATATTCCCTCATTTGATTTATTATTAAGAACTACATTTATCGAGAAAAATATCCCCATAAAAAAAATTTAAATTTAAAGAATTTTTAAAATCTTTTTTGAATGTTATTTAAAAAATAAATTTCAACTAAAAGTTTATATTACTCAAAATTTATTTCTAAATAATAGTTTTATTATAAAGTCTTAAATCCTAATCAAAGAATGTCTAATTTGGAAAAATTCATTTTTAAAATAACCGTAATTGGGGATGGGGCAGTAGGAAAGACTTCCTTGATAAAAAGATATACTCAAGGAACTTTTGAAAGAGATTATATTAAAACTATTGGTGCCCAATTTTCAAAATTTAATAAAAAAATTGATGAAGATAAATTACAATTAATTTTTTGGGATATAGCGGGCCAAGATTTCCTTTTTTTACATCCACTATTTTATAAAGAAAGTAAAGCTTGCATAATCGTGTTTAGTCTTGAAAAAAATGATTTGGGCAGTGATAGCTTTAAGCATATAAAAGATTGGTACGAAGAACTTAAAAAATTTTGCGGAATTATACCTGTAGTTTTATTTGCAAATAAAATTGATTTGATTGATCAAGATAATTTAAATATTACTAAAATTCAGGAGATTGTTAAAAAATTTAATTTTCTTGATTTTTATATAACTTCAGCAAAAACTGGAGAAGGTGTTTTTGATGCTTTTGATGCAATAATTGATAAATTATATCTTGAGAGTAAAACTTCAACATAAGTATAATTTTTCCAACTTTTCTTGATAAGATAACAATCTATTTTCTATAGATTGTAAATCGACAGGAAATTAATTCTTCCATAATTTATAAAATAAAAATAAAAAGATTTAATATAAAAATAAATAAACTAATAACTATGAAAATTGTTGTTTTTGCTCCTCATCCCGATGACGAGATCTTCGGTTGTGGGGGGAGTATATTATATTGGCTCAAGAAAGCGCATAATGTTCATTTGATTTACGTAACAGACAATAGAGCTCTGATTGAGTGGGGTATAAATGAAAATCAATTAATAGAAGACTGTGCCCAAAAATACAGAAATTTATCCAAGGATGAAATTGCTGAAATTGCTCTCGAAGAGGCGAAAAATGTTTCAAAATCCTTCGGATTCTCCCCAGATAAAGTTCACTATTTTAAAATTCATGATCAGGATGCTGAAAATAATCTTGAATTAGGAATAAAATTAGCATCAAGGATCATTCCTAAAGCAGATAGAATAGTATTACCTAGTGATAATAACAATCATAATGATCATCAAGCAACTCATACAATTGCGAAGGAGGCAGCAAAACAGATATCATTATGGGATACCGAATTTTATGTGTATGCTCTTTATAATGTTTTGAAAGCTCCACGGGAAAAACAGATAAAAGTTAAAATAGCAAAATATCAAGAAAAACTGTATGAGCTAATGAAAGGATATAAAACCCAATTCTGTCTAAAAGATACCAGAATTGGATGGAAAACGTTAAATAGAAAGAGATCTGAACGATTTGGAGTTTTTAATTTTGATGATATGAATAAATTTGAGAATTTTTAGGCTATATTTTTATATCATTTTAATTCTATTCCACAATTAACGCATTTTTTAACCCCTGGTGGATTTTCTTGACCACAAGCAAAGCAAATTACCTTTTGATCCCCTTTACCTAATTTACTATTTTTGCTTGGTGAAGATTTTAAATCATTTTGTTCTCCATTTTTATTTGGCTGTAAAGTACTCATATCAACATCTTGAGTGAGTCTTTTTTCTACGGCTTCAGAATCATAAGGAGTTATAATCTCAAAATCCTCTGAAGTTTTTAGTTCCTTCACACCTTCAGGTAGATTTTTGAATTCGCTCTCCTCAATAATATCTAAATTAGGGCGTTTTGGCTTCCTTTTTTTTATTTTAGTCATTTCCATATCTTCTTGCTGATCTATTTCAATTTCTTTTGGTTCTTTAGGTTCTTCTTTTGGAATCTCTTTTGGGATTTTAGGTAATGGTTCTTTTAGGGCTTCATCCATTTTTTCTCTTGTATCTTGTTCGATTACCGGTTTTTGTATTCTCTTCTTTTTTCGTTTCGGTTGGTTTTTAATTTGTTTTAATTCTTTAATATGTTCAATTATAGCTTGGGTTTTATCCATGAGCATTTTCCGATAAGTAGAATCGAGCTTTGGATCTTTGGAGGCTTTCAAGGCAAATTCAGAAACTTTAACCCATCCTTTAATCGCATCATCAAGGTTATTATGATTTTCTGCTAATTTTGCCTTGTTTATTAAACTACTTAGCGCTTTATTGAATTGTGAAACATTCATAGAATTAAACCATTTTTTATATCTATTTAAAACAAAATAAATTACATATTTAAAACTATTATAGACTTATAATTATCATTTTTCTCGGTTTGGTATGATTTTTATTTATAGGTTAATATTCTAATATGTAGATAATTATCGTTGAAATCATGAATGAAAAACATGAAATCAGCGAATATGTGGATTCATTAAAAAATTATATCAAAAATATATTAAAAATGAAAAAAAAGAACAGAAAGATTTATTTTTTCCTAAGTTCAATCTGTATTTTATTAACTTTTGGGATCATAATTCAAACAACTCAATTTTCAAGAGCAAATATAAAACCCAATGCTGATCTTTCAAATGTATTCTTAGATGGGACAATTAGAGAAGGAGAATGGCTAAATGCTGATATCAATAAATCATTTTATTTAGATGTAGATAATACCCCTGATGCGGAAGGTGATATAAACGTAGATGGAAATAATACAATTTATATTGGACAAGATGCTCAAAATATTTATATAGCTTTAGATTTATGTGGTGATAGATCTAATTTATCTGCCGGTGAATGGATCGGAGTATGGTTTAATTTTAACAATCGTTCATTTGAGAATTATTATGATTGGTTTAATTATCTTGGTAATGGAACAGAATCGCTAGTTCAGGATGTGGATAACCAAAAAATTTGGAAATATTATAGTTCAGTAATAGGTGACGAATTTGAAGAATTAAAAAATGATGACTCTTATTCACTAATAAACGGATTTTCAGATAGTGATAATATCCACTTTTTATCATATACAGGTAAAGATTTCAATATTACTTCAGAGCTTATTGAATCAAGTTATAAATATCGCATGGATTTTTCTTTTAAGATCATCTCAGATATTGCAATTCTTCCTAATAGTAGCGATGTATTAGATGCTTTTAAAATAAGGATCCAATCATTTTCAAATGTAAGCATCGATAACAATAAATTGGCTATTTGGAATGGCGAGAATTTTCCCGACCTTGGAAACTCAGATCAAGTAAAAACTATAAACACAGGTACAAGTTTAACTTTCGATGTTATTAATTATGGGTTAGGAAATCTCACAAATGATAATGAAATTAAATTTTCATTACTGGGTAATAATACTAATGCATTTAAATATTCTATCCATAGCTTGAGATTTATATTAACAGCAAATAAGACTAATCAACCAGCCGATATTGATTATCCCTACACATCTTTACAAAATCAAGAGATAAAATGGAGTTTTGGTCCGAGTCCAGAAAATGCTACAAATCATAGAATGTTTGAAATAAGAATATCTAAAACCGAGTTTAAGCAATATGATCCTAATAAAGGTATAAGTATAATAGTAGGGGGATATGGAACACTTGCGTTTCCAAATACTAATTATTGGGTTCTCTCTAATAATGAAGATTTTTTCACTATTGAGAAAAGTGAGGATTATATTTATATCGATTTGACTTGGTCAACTGATAATTCGCCAACTGATAATTCGATTTCAAGCTATAATATATTTATTATTTTAAGTCTAATTGGAATCTTATCTTTAGTTTTCTATAATAAATATGAATGATCTAGTGAATTCAAAATATTTTATTTTTTTTTATTTCTATTTTCTTTCTAATCTAAGAGTTCATCATTTCTGAAATATCAACTCATTTTCTAAATTACTCACTTAAAAAATAAGTTCATTAAAATTATTTTAATTATAAAATTAATAATGAACATACAAAGCTTGGACTACATATTTATCTCTTTTTTTAAATATAACAATGCCAAGCTTAGTAATTATAAAATAAATAAATTAGAATAAATAAAGCTTGGAGCAAATCATTTATTCCAAAACAAAATGTTTAGAATTGAAAATTTTCCTATAAAATTCTTGATATTTTTTCCAAACTCACTTCCTTATCAACCGCAAACGATGAAATCCATTTTTACGCTCGATCGCAGCAATCCATTACAGATCCTATTGAACTCCTCCTTATTGATACCAGAAAAGCAAATATCGGAACGTTGAAAGCATGGTTATTTTTAGTTGGCCGAATATTTCAAAATGTATCTAATATTTCAATAGGGAATATTTATATTTAAAATTAAATAATAAATAACCAACAGAATCAAAAATCATTTAAGTTTTTAAATATGGGGAATTACTGTCCAGAATGTGGTACGAAAGTATTTTCTTCATGGAAAAAATGTCCTAAATGTGATGCGGTGTTATTATTCAATTCATCTAATGATTTAAATGCTAATCAAATAGATAAGAAGATACATGAGATTAAAAAAACTTATTATGGAAAGAAGGCTATTAAAACTAGTTTTTTTGGTACAATATTTTTTGGAGGACTTTTATTGGGTAATATAATGAGTTGGATTATCGTCTTATTTTCCGAACCTTTATTCATAATTACAACAATAATCCTAGTGATCTTAGGATTTAAAAATACTAATGAAAATAAAACTTATTTATACTTAGGACTGATTTTAGGAATTCTTGATCTTGGGTTTTATTCCTTCCTCATTTCTAAAATATTTCTAATTTAAATTTTTATATGATTTTGAAAAACAAAAAAAATTTGATGAGTAATCAATAAATGCAAAGGGAAAGATATAATGAGTGAAATTGAAAATTTAATAAATTCGAAAAGGGAAGAGGTTCAAAATTTAATAAAAAATAATAAGAATAAAGAAGTTCTTGATAACTTGAAAGAGTTATACACTAAAATTCCTGGAAATTACTTTAATGATTTTGTTGCAGACATTTTCAAATTTGATCCCGATTTTTTTAATGGAAAATTCTCAAAGAAATATAATAAAGTAATAGAGAAGTTGATGGGATTAGAAAAAGCATTGGAATTAGAGAGTTACATAATAAACAAGTATTGTCTTTATCCTGAAGAAAGAATTATTGGACATTTTAGCGGAGAAGCTAATACAGGAGGCGCAAAGATGATAGGAAGAGGATATATCACTGACTTTCGAATAATTTTTCAAGGTAAAAGTAAAGGCAGAGGAATCCCATTCATTACAACGGGTTTTTTACAGACCGCAATAGCTAAAAGAATACAGAATAACATACTAAACAAAATTAAAACCCAAATAGATAATTTAACAATGCAATCTATCCCTTATTTTGGAGATCAATATCCTCTATTTGGAGTCTATAAAAAAAAATTAAGGAGCAAAAAAATAGAATATAAAGTAAAATTAGGTAGTAGAAAATTACTTTTCGAAATTAAACCTTATTCAAATACCAAAGAGATTTTAAAGCTATTAGATCAAAAGATTTCAGAACTGAATGATTCTCTTTAAACCGACTCATTTATTTTTATTTTTTTTTTTATAAAAATTAAAAAGAATCATGAGGAATTGTACTTTTAAAGTGCTCATATCAAAGTATTTTGGATTTGCCATTAAAATATAAGATATTAAAACCTAAATTATAATAAAAACTTAAATTTTCACATAAAACCTAAAAGCTGCTTTATTAATGAGGAAAATATGATTTTTGGGCTTAATTATTATGAGCTGAAGATGTGCTCAGCTTATTATCAGTATAACTTAGAAATTGAAATTCACAAGAAAGGGAGCTAATTTTTTTATTATTATTATTTGCTAGAATGTGAAATCGCATTTGATAAAAGATTTTATTATTACATCAAACATTTTATAAGAAGAGAAATTCATAATAAAGAAATTAAAATATTTCTAATTTATATTTTATAGTAAGAAAAAGTTTGAATAAAAATTTCGATCAAGAATGTCAATAACACCGTTCTCTCATAAGGAGATTCAAGGGTTAAGGAAACTTTTAGAAGAAAATGGATGGAGTATAAATGGAAATGTTGAAAATTATTTTCGATATAGTATAAGCAATAATAAAACCTTGATTCTGACAGTCAAATTTCCAGTGACTTTACCCGTTCGCTTGAATATCCCTTATGAAGTTGCTAATTTTAAAATTTCAATAGCTTTTAAGTTCTGGAATCTTGATAAAACCACTATTAATTTAATCATCCTTCTTATAAAAAATATCAGAGATTTTGCACTTAATGTCTCCTTAGACCAAGATTTTCCAATAAAAGGGAAAGAAAGAGAATTAGTCAGTCTATTAAATGAAATAATGCCTGAAGCGATAAAAAATGAAAAAGAAAAGGCGTGGATTAATAGAATTAGGATCTCTTTAATGAATAAAATGGATAAATTTGCATCATTTCAAAAAGATTGGACAAAAGATATTGTAAATGTTTTGGAAAATTCAGGATTAGAACCAACTTTTGATCATCCATGGGAATTAAGAAAGGGAATTCCAAAATTAAGAACATCTGAAACTTTATTCTTTTCTAATGATGAATCCTTTGATGAATTTTTTATTCTTGAAAAAGGTTTTTTTACGTATTTTAAAGACATTGAATTGAATAAAATATATGTTAGAAGTTTTTTTGAGTGCTATAGTTTATGCATTATTCAAATTCTCTTTAATGATATGAGAGATATTCAATTAGATACTCTTTTACAAAATTGGATTCAATTTGCTAGAATGCTATTGAATTCTGTTATTAATATTCTCTCTTCTACAGATTATGCAAATAATATCTTAATTTCTTTCAGGCCAGAAAAAGCTTTAGATGATAGTCTTTTTGTTGAAGAGAACAATAATTTCCCCTTCTCTGCACTTCATTATGAATCAATTATTTCAAAAGAATTATATCCAATTCATAATGACCTCTTAAATCGCCCCCCAAGTGATTTTGAGGTTATTGAGTATTTAAATTATTACACAGAAGCAGAAGAACTTATTAATAATTATAAATTCGAAGAGGCAACTAATATTCTCACAGAAGCTTTAAAGATATTTAATAAGCATAAGCAGAAGAAGATAGTTGTATCTATCCTTTTATTTTTAAAGGATATCGCTTTAACAATGAATCAAAATAAAATAACGATAAATTATTTGGAAAATGCCCTTGCAGTTTCAAAATCCGGAGAAGTTCCTATTGAATTTATCTTAAACATTCACCAAGAATTAGCAAAAATTAACTTTGATCTCCGAACTTTTGAAAAAGCCAAAGAGCATTTTGAAATTATTATACGTTTTATTGAAAATGAAAGTTCGCTTGCAGAAAAAGAAAAGGAACGTCTAGGAATCGCTTCTATCTATCTCGGTCTGATTTACCTTGAAGAGGATAACATTCCGCGTTCAAAAGAATTCTTTAGAAAAGCATTTGAATTATCTTCAGAATTCACACGAATAAAACTTCTATATCATCTTTTACGAGCAAAATTTTATAAAAATCGTGGAAAATTATCATTAGCTCAAAAAATGTTAAAGATGAGTCTAAAAAATATTGAAATTGACAATATAGATGAGGATTATCATGAGCTTTTGTCTGATCTGCTTTTAGAATTATCTGAGTACTATATTCATGACCGGCAAGATACTAAGAAAGCATTTTATTTTTTAGATAAAACCAAAAATTTACTAAATAGGAAAACTATTGATGGAATCAAAAGATCAATTCGCTGGAATCTTTTATCAAGCGATTTTTATTCTTTTCTCGTGGAAAAAAAGGATAAAGCACAATATTATATAAAAGAAAGTCAAAAATTAAAAAATCAATTAAGAATAATTGGAATTGAAGATTAGACATAAATGGATATAGAATATTTAATATCATTTATCTTCTCCACATTAATTTTGATTTTACTTTCCCATTTTATTCCCTATATGAAATTTTAAAGAAAAATTAAAAATCAATTAATTTTTATCAATAATAATTCTTTTAAAACTTTTATTTGAACGATTATGCCAACTTCAAAAGATTTTATTGAGATGGATTTAGATTATGGGGCTCATAATTATCATCCCATACCCGTTGTAATTTCTAAAGCAAAAGGAGTATGGGTGTATGATCCAGAAGGGAAGAAATATCTTGATTGTTTATCCGCTTATTCAAGTCAGAATACAGGCCATTGCCATCCGGAAATTATTAAAGCTCTAAAAGAACAAGCTGATGTAGTAACTCTTACATCTAGAGCATTCCATAATGATATGATGGGACCATATTTAAAAAAATTATGTGAAATTGTCGGTCCTCATATTAATGACCCTGATAATTCCGGAATTATGGCTTTACCTATGAATACTGGAACGGAGGCAGTTTCAACGGGTTTGAAGGTTACCAGAGCATGGGGATATATTAAAAAAAAGATACCTAAAAAGGAGGCCCATATTTTAGTATGCAACAATAATTTTCATGGAAGAACTATAACAATAGCGGGGTTTAGCTCTGATATTTCAGCTGTTAGATATTATGGAAATTTCGGCCCATATACCCCTGGATTTACAATTATTTCATATGGAGATCCAGAAAAATTAGAAAATCATATAATTGAAAAAGGACCCGAAAATATCGCAGGTTTTCTATTTGAGCCTATTCAAGGAGAAGCGGGAGTTATGGTTCCTCCAGAAGGATATCTTAGAGCAGTAAGAGAAATTTGTACAAAATATAATATCTTAATGATTGCTGACGAAATCCAAACTGGTTTAGGAAGAACGGGAGCTCTCTTTGCATGTGATCATGAAAATGTTAAACCTGATATGTTATTACTTGGAAAAGCCTTAGGGGGTGGAGTCTATCCCGTATCTGCTGTAGTATCAAATAAGGAAGTTATAGGCCCAGATATTATAAAAAAAGGTACACACGGTTCAACATTTGGTGGAAATCCTTTAGCGTGCGCTATAGCTAGTAAATCATTAGATGTCCATATTAATGAAAAATTACCAGAAAGAGCAAAAGAGTTAGGAAAGTATTTTATGAATGGTTTGAATCAAATTGCCAAGAAAAAAACAAAAATACCGGTTAAGGAAGTGAGGGGGAAAGGTCTTTTAACTGCAATAGAGTTTAAAGAGGATGCCAGAAAAATTGTTGAAGATCTTAAAGATAATGGAATTCTCGCAAAAGATACTCATTCCACTACTATAAGATTTGCTCCTCCATTAGTAATCACTAAAGAAGAAATCGATTGGGCGCTTTCAATCATAGAAAAAGTGATTGTTGTCTAAAACAATCCATTGTAACATTATCTATTTTTCGTTGCTTTCTATATAAATATGAGTACCGGCATTATTTTGTAATCCATCAATAATTTTATCAATTGAAGTGATTATGGCTTTTTTACCTCCAGCCTCTAAGAAATTAATCGCTGCTTGAATTTTAGGTCCCATAGTTCCAGAAGGAAAATGTCCTTCTTTCATATATTTTTTCGCTTCTTTTGTAGATATTTTAGAAAGATATTGACAATCATCTTTACCATAATTTAATGCTACTTTTTCAACATCCGTGGCGATAAGTAATATATCGGCATTTATTTGTTCCCCTAATTTTGCACTTGCTAGGTCCTTATCAATAACCGCTTCAACTCCATGAAACGTGTGTCCTTCTTTAACAACAGGTATACCCCCACCCCCACAAGCAATCACGATGAAATTTTCTTCCATTAATTTTTTAATTTCCTTCCATTGAATTATACGTTTAGGGTCTGGTGAAGGAACAACTCTCCTCCATCCTTTTGCAGTTTTTACATAATTTTTTCTTTTCGTTCTATAAGAGGGTCCAATTGGTTTAGTTGGATTTTGAAATGCTTTATCATTAGGATCTACTTCAACATAAGTTAGTACGGTTAGGAAATATTTCTTAAGATCTAATCCTAAATTCATCAATTCTTCATCCAGAGTACTTTCAATCAAGAAACCCAATTGACCTTGGGTCTCAGCGACTAGAATTTCAAGAGGCATTTTAGTTACTTCTTCAGTAGCTTCTTGTTGAAGAAGAAGAGAGCCAACTTGTGGTCCATTTCCATGGGTAATAACTAAACTATAATCTTTAGAAATTTTAGCAATTTGTTTAATTGGTTTTCTTAGATTTCTCTTCATTTCATCAGCTGAACCTTTTTCGCTTGGTTTAATTAACGCATTTCCCCCCAGTGCAACAATTAACGTTTTCATAGAATCAACTCTAAAAAGAAGAAATAGTTCAAATTATATTTAAAATTTTTCCTTTAGAAAAAGCATTATCGACTTCTGAACATGTAATCGATTTTCTGCCTGATCGAATACTATGGAATGATTGCCATCTATAACTTTGGACGTTTGTTCATATCCTCGCATAGCAGGAAGACAATTCATAAATATAACGTCAGATTTTGCGGTTTCAATGATTTCTTCATTAACTTGATAGGGCATGAAAGCACTCTTACGTTCTTTTTCTTTCTCAACTGGAATGCCGTAGGACATCCAAGAATCAGTATAGATAACATCTGAGTTTAATGTTGCTTTTTTAGCATCATGTAAAACCCTTACTTTTGCACCTGTATTTTTAGAAATATTGGATACTTCTTTAAGAACAACTTCTTCTGGTGTAAAATCTTTTCCTTCTGGACATGCAACATCCATTTCCAATCCATATAATGCAGCAGCTCTCATTAAATCATAGGTGACATTGTTAAAACCATCACCAAAAAAAGAGAGTTTCAATCCATCGATTTTCTCTTTTTTTTCTTTTATAGTAAAAAGATCGGAGAGTATTTGGCAAGGATGAGCAAAATTATCTAGCATATTAATAACTGGAATAGATGCATATTTAGCTAAATCCCAAATATCCTGCCGTTTATAAACTCTTGCTGCGAGGATGTGAGCATACCTAGAGACCACTCTAGCCATATCCTCAATAGTTTCTTTCCTTCCTAAAGGAGAATCCTTAATAGAATAGAAAATTGCTTGCCCTCCTAATTCAAACATTCCTGTTTCAAAAGATATTCTAGTTCTTAGGGAAGGTTTCTCGAAGAACATAAGCAAAGTTTGATTTTGCAAAGCATTTTTATATTTTTCGGGATTTTTTTTTATATCTGCTGCTTTTTCAATGATTTGATTGCATTCTTTTTTATTCAAATCAGTTATTTTTAATAAATTTCTTACCATTTTTTTCACATCTGATTTTGTAGAATATAAATAATACTATTTTTATTTTTACTTTTTTCATTTTAACTTTTCTTTTTGAGAAAAGTCTCGATCTAACGAAAAATCCTCTAAAATAGTTCTTGATTTTATACTGAGTTTTTTTCCACTTATCATATCGGCTAATAATTCCCCTAAACCTGGTCCTAACATAAATCCTTGACCACATAATCCTATTGCGTTAATATATCCATTTGGTTCAGCCTCACCTATTATTGGATTTCCATCTGGCGTCATTGGGTAAAGACCTCTCCATGTTCTTCTTATTTTCACATAATTTAAACGAGGAAGTAATCGTATTAAACGCTTTGAAACTTGAGGAAGGAAGGAACTTGTTTCTCGTTTATCTGTTCCTAATATGGGAGGGTCTGGGGTGATGCAAAAGATAATTTGACCTTCTTTTGTTTGATAAAAGTAAGAATTCTGTGAATCACCAAAAATCGGATCTTTAACAGGTGTAATATCTACAACCATAGTAGAGAAAAATTGTTTTATCGGTTCAGTAATTCCTGCTTCATGGGACTCTGGAATAACTGGAACATCTGAACCGACCATTCTAGCAATGTTTTTCGCAAAAGCTCCTGCCGCATTTATAACATAATCAGTTTTATAAGAATTTTTCTCTGATTTTACTTCAATTATTTCATTATTCTGAGTAATAATATCTATAACTTTTTCATTGAAATGGAATACAGCTCCCAATCTCACAGCCTTCCTATAAAACGCATTTAAAGCTAATAAGGGAGATGCATGACCATCTTCAGGGCTATAGGTCCCTCCTATAACGTAATTTTCATTAATTCCAGGAATTAGTTTTTTAATCTGTTGTATATCAATATGATTAATAGCGAGTCCATATCTTCTCTGTTTTTTAACCATTTCCATAAGAAAGTTATTTTCTTCCTCATCAGATGCAACGAATGTATAACCTCCTTGTTCCCAATCTATTTCATCACCATATTTTTCTTTCCAAGAAGAAAATATTTCAATAGAACGTTGAGATGCCCATATTTTCGATCTATGAGAATGTGTTGCTCTTATGCCACCAATAGCATGTTTATTATCTCCTTGCGCGACAGATGGTAGTGCTTCAAGAATTAAGGTTTTAAGACCATTTTGAATGGATCGTAAAGCAGTAGGTACTCCAATTGATCCTGCTCCAATTATAATAACATCATATTCATCCAAGAATATTAGTCACCCTCCTCAGTATCTTCTTTAAATCCAGCAAAATATTTCATTGGAACTTCCATATTTATAGGACGAATTGTTCCCTCAATAATATCCTCCTTCGAAAACCCTTCATCAAGATATAGCTTTTCAATAAGAGGTTTACATGTTTTTCCTCCACATGCTCCTAAGCTAGCTCTTGTAAGTGCTTTCAATTCATTAATATCAGTTACTCCCAATTTGATCCATTTTCTAATCTCACCCGCACTCACCCGTTCACAACGACACACAATAGCTTCATCAGGTAAATATGGTTTATTATATACTTTAAGTGGTTTATGATGAACATCAGGATATTTAGTGATACCAACTGCTCTTTTGGCAATACTTTTGGGAAGTTTTATGCTCACAAGTTGAGTATGGGGATACTTTTTGAGAATTTTTACGTTATTAATTCTAAACTTCCCTAATTCACCTTTGTTTGACATTACTGTTATAATCTCATTTTTATCTAGTTTTGAAGCGTCCATTTCATAGGGAAAAGTTACCATTGGATTTTTTCTCTCCTTGCGATAATCAATTAAAGTGATCGCCAATCCTGGACAAACTGCGACACATTCACCGCAGCCTAAACATTCTTTTTCATCTTTAAAATAAGGTAATTCTGTAATTAAATTATCTTTAGTTGCGATTTGATTTTGAGGGCAGACCGTGGTACATGGATTACAGGGGATTTTTTGGTTACAATGAAAAATTGGAAAGACTCCAATTTCTTTTTTAATAACTTCTGTTTGAATAGGATCTGGAGGGCTTTTACCAATAATTTCTGCTTTTTCATACATCTCTTCTATATCTTCTTTGATTTTAAATCCCATATCTTTTAAAATTTTTAATCCTTCGATTTTTCCTCTGTATATTGCTGATGATGCTTCAGCTATTTCTTGAGCATCTCCGGCAATCCAGCATTTTAATCCAAATTCATTAGCTTTTCGATAAAATTCATCAATTGGAATTAAACCCACTGCGATTAATATCGTATCACATTCAAAAGTCTTTTCAGTGTTATGTATTGGGTTCCAATCCTCATCCAATTCTGCTATAGTAATAGATTCAACTTTATTATCACCATTAGCAGATAAAATTGTATGACGAGTATAAATAGGAACTCCTAAATTTCTTAATTTATCTTCATGAACCTTATATCCGCCACATTTGGGCATAGCTTCAATTAATCCAACTACTTCTATGCCTGCTTGTAATGCATGATATCCCGCTATTAATCCTACATTACCTCCACCGACAATAAAAACCTTTTCTGATGGTTTTACAAGATCACGATTGACCAATGTCTGAAATGCTCCAGCCCCATAAACTCCTGGTAGCGTATCACCAGGAAATATGAGCATTTTTTCACGAGCTCCAGTAGATATTAAAATGCGATCTGGTTTGATTAGACGGTAAATATTCCCATTTTTTAAAATCCCTACTTTTCCATCATTAAATAGAGCAAGAGCAAGACTATTAATCCAGATATCAACATTATCGTAAGCTTTTATTTTTTCATTGAGAATATTGGCTATTTCTATCCCTCTCTCTCCCGCATAAACATCTTCTTGTGAGCCAAAGAATTTATGTGTCTGAAGAATTAATTTTCCACCCAATTTTGATTTATCATCCACAATTATTATTTTAACTCCCTCTTTAGCTAAAACATTAGTCGCTGATAGTCCAGCAGGTCCTCCACCAATAATCAAGACTTGGGTTTCTAAGGTTTCAGGGTTTCGAAAATCCCCAATTTTATTAGATAATGGTATATTTGGTAATCCTTCGCAAGATTTTATATGCATTCCTTCTTGAATCTTTGTCATACAAGCTTTTTTTGGAACTTTATTTACTAATACTGTACATTGAGCACATTGTCCATTTGCGCAAAAAATACCTTGAGGTGAATTATCTTTAAAGTGATGTCCAAAAATATGAATATCATTCATTATTAATGCGGAAGAGATTACCATGTCTTCAAAAGCAGTATATTTATTTCCGTTGAAATAAAAACTAATTGGTTTTCTTTTAGGTATATCCAATATTGGATGATCTTTAATATAGTTCATTTGAAATTTGACAGCTCATATCTAAAAAATGATATATTATTGATGAGGAGATATAACTTTTAAAACATGTTTAAAATCTATATTTAATTCTTTAACAAAATCTAACGTAGGGCATCCTTTATTATTCCATCCCCTTTCTTTATAGACAGCATCCTGTAAAAGGCTATATTGCTTTTCACGATATTCTCGTAAAATCTTTATTTTTTCTTCAACAGATCTACCATCTCCTTCAAAACCTATATCTTTCAATTGAGAATCGTATCGTTCCTCACGACTGTTATATTCTAAAGGAGTAACTGGTCCCATTGACCTATACGGAAGATTTGAATCATGTACTCGTAACCCTTTCCCTTGACGAATATTGAAGATTCTTTGGAAATTATATACTCTTTCTGACATCTGGATGAGATCTTCTGGTGTTGATTCCCTGCCGGTCACCGCTGAAAAATACTCTGCGTACCATTCAACATGTTTAGGAACTTTAGATCTCATCAATTCACCCGTTTCCGGATCTTTAATTGGATAATCCGCATTATCTGGGGGGACAATATCATTCCACGGGAGCTTGCACAATCCGCACAATCCAAACCATGTACGCCAATAAGGAAAGAACTTAAGAGCACTTGCTTTATCCTCAAAAGTTGGGATAGTATTACGGACCATATCCTCAAAGATTAACCATGCCTCATCATGTTGAGGGCCTTTATTAGTTAAACCGTAACCTCCTTGCTGAGCCAATGATTCTTTAGTAACGTATTCTGAAAATTCTAATCCTTTATGTTCCATTCCAATATCATGTAAAAATTTAGGATCCGCATCATACTTCTCTGAAAAATATTTTTTCATGTATTTTATTCCTTTTCCAACGATTATGCCAAACTCTTCTCCACTTGCCATCTGATGAATCAATTCTAAGGCAGATTCGGCATTTCCAAATTCTAATTTTAGTCCCTCCGTCTTTTCCTCGTCTAGAATTCCATTTTCAAAACATTCCATAACAAATGCTATCCCGGTACCCACAGATATGGTATCTAATCCATATGTGTCGCAATAGAAATTTGTTTCAAGAACCCATTTGGGATCCCACACTCCCCAATTTGATCCGCAACCCGCAATTGTTTCATATTCTGGTCCATCAACTATAACTTTTTGACCTTTGAATGGGCCTGTACGAACCTTATAGCCTTCAGAATAATGTGAACAACTCACTGTACATCCTATCCAACATCCATCCGCCCCTTCTTTTCCAGAATATATTTCTTCCCATACATCACTCGCATATGGAAAATTTTCTTCTTCCGTTTCTTCATACGCTCCAAACCTAAAATTTTCTGTAGGCAATAAATCTGTTGCTCTCATGATTTCAGGAAGATGACCCGTCCCAATTTTTCTCATTCGATTTTGATTTGGATCGTTTTTTACAATTTCTTTATTATGTTTTTTTCCAAATTCACGCGCTCGTTCCAGATCATCTGGATTATTCGATTTTACACCAACTTTAGGAGCTCGACAAACTATCGCTTTAATTTTTTTATCTGCAAATACTGTCCCTATACCTCCTCTGCCAGCTTGCTTACTGGAAGCCCACTCTCTAGAATTTGTATACCAAGAAAAATTCAACATCCCCCAATTGGAATGTTTAGCTGCTGGTCCTGTACTAACTATTGATATTTGGGATTTTTCTTTCTCATTTTTCGCATATTTTTTAGTTAACTGTTGTGTTAAAAGGTGAGAATATTCTGAAAAATTTTCTTCCTCCATAACTTCTTCGATTCTAATTGTATGATCAATACCATCGATAAAAATTATAACTTCTTTATCTGCTTTCCCTTGAATTTCTAATGCGTCAAATCCAGAGAATTTTAAGTAGGGTCCAAAATAACCTCCTACATTACTATCAATAATTATTCCTGTTAGTGGTGAGATTGTAGTCACTATTGACTTACCAGACCCCGGATAAAAAACACTTCCTCCTAAAGGTCCCGAAGATATACATATTTCATTATCAGGACTATTCCACTCTACGATTTCGTCTTTTGGAAGACTGTTCCACATTAACCATAAATCAAATCCTTTTCCTCCGATAAAAATATCTTTCATCTTTTCAGAGACAGATTTAGTTTCTATGTGGTTAGTAGAGAGATTAATATATAATGTTTGATTTACGTATCCTTTCTTTATCTCATTAGATGTATAACTTATCTTATTTTTACTCAAAATAAATCACAGTCTTTAAAAAGTACTTGCCAATTATCAATTCTAATATAATATTTTATAATAGGTTAAATAGAAAATATATCTATTTTAGATATTCTTTGATAAAATCTTCTAAAATGTGTTCTATTCTTGGTTCTCTAGTAGATTCGATATCATAATCAACCTTCAGAATAGGTTTATTATGATTAATGAGTTTTTTAAGATCTATCGGGCTAGCGTTTATTATAAAATCACATTCTGCTTTGTTTAACGTTTCTTCTAAGTCTGAGATTTGGTCATCATTATATCCCATAGCGGGGACGACTTCTTCGATCTGTGGGAAATTTTCAAAAACATCCTTCATTGATCCACTTAAATATGGTTTTGGATCAATAATCTCAGCTCCCGCGTTTTTAGAGGCGATATATCCTGCTCCAATAGACATTTCCCCATGAGTTAATGTTGGTCCATCCTCTACGACAATCACTTTTTTTCCCATAATATCATAAGTATTATCAAAACTTACTACAGAATCTGTATATATTCGTATGGCATTTGGATTTACGTCATTTAAATTTTGTTCTATTATGTTTACATCTTCTTGCTTTGCAGAATTCATTTTGTTGATTATAAATACATCTGCGTCCCTAGCATTTACCTCACCTGGATGATATCGTATTTCATGACCGGGTCGTAGAGGATCAACTACAACAAATAATAAATCTGGGTCGTAAAACGAAATTTCGTTGTTTCCTCCATCAAAGACAATAACATCAGCCTCTTGTTCTGCTTCTCGAATGATTTTTTCATAATCAACTCCAGAATAAATAACTAATCCTTGCTGTAAATATGGTTCATATTCCTCTCTTTCCTCTATAGTACAATCGTATTTATCTAAATCTTCATATGTTTCAAATCTCATAACATTTTGTTGAATTAAATCACCATATGGCATTGGTTCCCTGATGGCCACAATTTTATATCCTTTACTATTTAAATACCTATATACGGCCCTTGAAACTTGACTTTTCCCGCATCCCGTTCTAACAGCACAAACTGAAATAACAGGCTTTCTTGCTTTAATCTGAGTAAATCGTTCGGAAATAAGACGAAAGTTTGCTCCTGCAGAAAGCGCCCTTGAAGCAATATGCATAAGATTTAAGTGAGAAATGTCAGAATATGCAAAAACAGCCTCATCTATTTGATTATTACTTATAAAATCTTCTAAATTACCCTCTGAAATCATTGGAATACCTTTTGGATACAAATCACCCGCTAATTCAGATGGATAAAATCTTTGTGTTTCTTCTGTTGTTCCAACATTTTGCTCACCAGCAATAGTAAATGCTAGAACCTCGTAATCTTCATTATTTTTGAAAATAGTATTAAAAACATGAAAATCATACCCTAAAGCTCCAATGATTACAACCTTTTTTCTCAATTAAAAAACCTCTACTTTGTATTCTTTATTTTGCTCATCATATTAAATTCATAGTTTTTTATTAAAATTTTTAATTCTAGAGGGAAAAAATACCCATTTATTGATTTTAGGATTAACAACACTAAAATTAATATAAAAAACAGAGAAATTAATTTACTGTATATAAGGACTACTATATAGGAATTATCTTCCTCTTAAGAAAATGAAAATAGTGTTTTCTCTCTAATTGAGTATTCAATAAATTGAATATATTTATAGAAATAGATTAAAAAAATTATTTTTTGTATTTTGCTCTTTTTGCTCCAATTGAGTCTGGCTGCCCACCATACTTACCTTTTTCGATGCGTTTTTCATATAACTCTCGATAACGCATTCTTGGAGGTTTTTTTGGAGTTGCATTTACACCCGTTTTTTCAATCTTCGGGGTCTGCATTTTGACTTTTCCTGCTTTTGTTAAACTTCCGTGTGAACCTGGCATATATTTAACCTCTTTTTCTTTTTAATTTTTTTATTATTAATTGTTTCTTGAATTTATTTCTAATATTAATAGCAATCTTAACCACTTAAATTTTAGGATTATGGTTTAAATAAAGACTGGACTCCATTCATTTTAATTAAAATTGTAGGGATATTTAAATAATAATATGATAATGATCGAGAAGTTCAAAGCAAAGTGAAGAATATGAAAGAAGAATCAACGAAAAAAAAAAAATGAAAAAGTGATGTTTGGGGAAGATACAATGAATTGCTTCGCTTGCGGGGAAAAATTATCTTCAGAAGATATAGAAGCTGAGCGTTGTCCATATTGTGGCACAGAAATAAATAAAAAGAATATTAAAACATAATGAGCTTATTAATTAATATTTATAAGGAATAAAAATTTAATTCCAGAAATTTATTTATTTCTTAGAGAACAAAAAATTTTTGAAGTAAAAATGAGTGTTGAATCCCCAGATACAGTAGGAAAAAGGTTAAGATACGTATGTATTTTATCCTTGATATTATTAAGTGTATTTTTAATTCTTTTGGTCTTCCAATTATTTTGGGCACTTTTAATCTTAGTATTTGCTGCTCCCCTTATAATGCTAGGACTAAATAGGTATTTTTTCCGCCCAGAAATAAAATGCCCCCGATGCAATGCTTCCGTACGTTCTTATAGTGAACGCTGCAATTATTGTGGATTTCAATTAATAACTAAGTGCCCTAAATGTGGGGCTTCTATGAGATATAATGATGAGATTTGCAATAATTGTGGTTATTCAGTTAAAAAATTGATAATTCCTGAAAATGTCGAGCTTAATTTTGAATATAAGGAAAATGATTATCAAAAACCTCAAAAAAAGGTAAAGCAGACTGGTTTCACCTTTTGTCCTCATTGTGGATCTAAACTTAATGAAAATCAGCAGAATTTACGGTATTGTGAGTACTGCGGGAATAAATTATAAAAGAGAAGTACAAAAAGCATTTAATCTTAACTTTGCAATTTTTCTTCAATAAAATTCAACTTTCTCATTATCCATGCCTTAAATCGAGGGAAATCAGTAATTGATGGAATAAGATCTTCTGGATGGGTGTTAACTTCCCTTTTTATTTGATTTAGGTTAGGTTCAATTTGTTGTTCTTTAATGTTTTCTGAATGTGTCTCTTCTGTGATTTGTTTAATTATAGAGTTTTTCACACTTAACCCTTTTAATGCTTGGTGAAAATCTAACATTTCCTCTTCGGAGAGCCCTCCCTTCATATTGAGTGCGTCCTTCCATTGTATAAGAAACTCTTCTGGGATTCCTTTAGACCAATGATGTCGTCGCAAATAGTTATAAAGACTGCTGGGAGTAAATAACTCGTTGAGTTCTAAGTTGCTTTGATTCACATTTTTTATACGATATTCGTCAAGCTGGGTGATAAAGACCTGAAATAATCGTCTATTTTTTGAGTGGATAATATCAAACTCGCTGGTAAAATCAAGTGCTGGATTATCAATAACCATGGGAAGATCATAAGGCGGTTTAGTAGATTTGACTTCTAAATCATCTTGTTTAACCTCATCATCAGGTAGGATAATATCGTAATACCGTTCCGTAAATTCGATTATCCTATCCCGTTCTGCTAATGTATAAGCGCTTGTCAGCTTGTCGATATCGAACTCGTCGGGGGTGTTCATCAATTTGGTATAGATCTTCCTGGCAGTTTGTTTGATCCCTTGAAGTTCGTCTCGAATCATACCATAGGTCTTGGCAAGGGAAAGAATCATGCGTTCCACATTGAGATCTATATCTGAAAAGTCGTAATTCAAGAATTTGGCGGATTTTTTGTTGTAAAAGATGAAATCCTCGTGGGTAAGCTCAATTAGATCCGAAACATTTTGTGTGATATTGAGGATAGTATGGGCACCCTCGAGATCTAATAGTTGTTTGGCTTTTTCTTTATCAAGGTTATAGATGAGATGGTAATTTGGTGTATGTGAATAGGAATCTGAGTCGCTTCTAATCATCTCTCGAATATTATAGATGGCAGTTGCTTCGAGGTCTATAAGGTTATAGCCAACCGTAAAAGCTTCCAATGCTCTTAAATGTTTGAGGTCTACATGCGGAAAGATCACAATGCTTTTTTGTTTAAAAAAGATCAAGTGTAAAAATTCAGGGGTGAGAAAATCATATTCTGTGTCCATAATTGACATAGAGAATAGATATTTAAAAAGAAAAAAGGAAGAAAGAGAAGAATTAGAAAAAACATAATCACCTTTTTCTTTCTGTCTCTAAAAATTTTTTCTTTATATAATTCGAATCTCTTACTTATGATATCTAGATTCCTCTTATCTAATGAGGGAATGGAGAAGTTTTTAACAATGAAGTGTGAATATTGCAAGAAAATTTTTCCCAGATCGAGTAAAAGGAGGGTACGACATAGAAATACGCAAAGTTCCAAAGGATCGCTCTTTTTTTGCTCGAAGAAATGCTATAAACAATGGCTTCGAGAGATCCAGCATCCCAATCTCCATTATTACGTAGTATGGAAAGTTATTACTTTTTTTGGAAAGTTTAAGTTTCGCAAACAACTTATCCAAAGCGAAGGTATCCTCCCCGAACTTGGACCTCCTAAGGAAAATTCTCACTTTGCCCTTGACTTTCAAGATGAAATTTAAATAGTTTCTATGGTGATTCTATATTCTAAGCAAATGATATATATGAGGAGAAAAAGTGGAGATATATCAATAAGCGAGGATACATTTAAAATATAATATAAAAATAAAAGAAGAATAAATTGTTAAGAAAAATTGAACAAATTGAACAATACTTGCCCCAATAAATCCCGAAAGCTCTCCGCAACATTTTTTCCTGTGAGTGCAATAACAGGATAAACTACGAGTGTTCCATCAGCATATTCTTCCTCTTTTGGTAGTCCTAGTTGCTTCTTAAACTCATCAATATTTATCTTAATCTCAATATCGCGCTTGTTAAGTTGGATTATGTATGGTATGCGTCGAGGACTCGCAAAACTCAGCAACTCTCGGAAACTCCGTTTATTCTGCTCTAAAAGTTCGGGCTGGGAATCAGCAACAAACATTATCCCGTCAGCACCTTCCAAGACATACTCTCTTGTAGAAAGAAAGCGTTCTTGCCCTGTGCAGGTGACTACATGTACGATGATCATATACTCTTGCCTATTAATTGTAGCTTCAAAGGAAAGAAACATAGAATCCTGCCATAGAGTTCTACCATCGTTAGTATCGATAGAATAACCTTTAGTGACTCTATGACTGTCAAACTTTTCTTTAAGACGAAGGAAGTTGGTGGTTTTTCCCGATTCCCCGGGGCCCCAATAGACGATCTTTAATTGGATCATATTTCCAAGAATGACTCCACCTGTATTCGTATGGATATTTTCATATTCCGATTCTTCTTCGATTTCATTTCTAAGCATTGATATGTATTCACCCCCTCAATCCAGAGAACTTATTTTGTTGCCGAATATTTCGCTTTTTAGGATCTTAATATGCTCTTTGAGTTGTTTCTCATTCATCTTAAGCGTGTTTTTAATGGCACCTGAGCTTTCGATTTCTTTTTTAATTTTCATCGCGAATCTTTGCATCTGAAGCACCGCCACACCAATATTTACCTCGTTGTCAGATAGAAGTATGATAAGGATCTCTCGTTTTTCTTGAGGATTGAGTTGAACATTGGTGATTGATTTGACGAATAATCGCAAATTATTGTAAATTATTGAGGCCCTATCTAAATAATCGGCATCGAAAAAGTCCTTTCCTTGCCGAGCAACCCCGTAGAGAGCAGCGCCGATGGAAGAGAGATCCCAATAATTCAAGCTACGATCAAATCTTGAATCAACTGCAATAATTTTAGCATCTTGATCTACTGCAATTAGTCCATATACATAACCCTTCCGTGTAAGTATACCATAACTACTGCGAATTTCATCTAAAATGCTACTAATGCTGTTCTTATATAATACTTTTGGTATAGTTATCGTCATATTTGTTTAGTTTCCAATTATTATTTGATTACGACAAAAAGAGAGTAAGAATATATAAAGAAAAAAATGTTAGATCCCAATTTTCAAATACTGAAATTATGTAAAACTGAATATTACTGTATTTAAGTTAATTTATTTCCAATATTGTTTTTTTAGTAAAATGAAGTTCTTTTATATCGCTATATTCATTTTTCTCGATAAATACATCCATTAATTTAATAACCATTTCGTTTTCAATGATACGCAAGATTTCAATCGCTTGCATCCCCCATACCAGCACATTGATAACACCTGTCTCATCACTTAGCTCAAATTTCAGTAAAAATGATTTCTCCCCCTCCTCTGTATCAAATTCTTTTAGCTCATCTATCTGTATCATACCTGAGATCCTCTTTACGAATCCATAGATTTCAAACAAATCTTTTATTTTTAATTGTTTATGAGGTTCTTTCGAAGAATATTTACCTTTTTCAGTAGTAGAAATTGTAATTTGCTCCAATTTCACCTTCAGTTTTTTGGGAATCTCATTAGGATTTAGTTGCACTTTCCCTAGCTTTGACAGATTCACTTCCAAACGATCTTTCAAGCCCTTCTTGCAATAGCCGTTGATAACTCTGGCAATTGTTCCGAGTTTGAAAAATTCAGTCTGCATGATTTTGGTATGATCATCCCAGAGCACAATTTTCGTGACTCCAGAGGGATCTGAAAGCAAAAACGACCTCACAAGTCCGGGAGTACCATCCTTTCGCATAAATTCATTTACAGAAAAAATACGACTGATCCTTCCCAAAAGCACGATATTTGACAGACCCTCCCGTAGATCTGAAATAGGGATAATAAACTCGTTATAATCGATCTCTTGCTCGATTTCTTCATACAGTTCAGGATCGATATTGGGGGACCGTATCTCGATACCATTTTCTTTGGCAATCAGAAAGAGAGCGCCTTGAGGGGTGATAAACCCTTTGAATTCTCGTTCCTTTCGCTTAATTTCTTCTTTTATTTGTTCTTCAGAAAGTCCTGCGGCAGTTAGTTGCTGAAATACCTCGTCAACATCACTCATCCTTTTTCAACACACCTTTCTCAATCATAATATTTTTCGTATGATAAAAAGCATACGCCGAGCAATTTGTCAATACTCGTATATTTTGCATCAACATGTTTTCCTTAGTGCTAGGATCATTCGTATTAGTAAGATAAATTACCATCGCAAGTTGTGTAGAAATTTTTGGCCAAAAATTCGCAACTCGGAAAAATTTCTGAAGGGTTTCCAAGTTAATCTTAGCACGTTTATAATCAAACACTGGAGCAAGTTTATAGATTTTATGGAGATAAATTCGCACTTTTGAATAGATGCGATCCTTATTATGAGTCCATTGAATATGGGAATGTTTCCAAAACTTTTTGAAGTATTGGAGCTGAGCTAAGAATTTTTCTATAATCTCTCTTACTAAAAACTCTTGGATATTCGCTCCCTTTGAGATTTTATGATATGCCTCATCAGAAAGCCCGAGCAAATGACTAAATTCATATTCATTTTTAATAATTGAATGAGTTTGAAATAGTTGTTTCAATACCCTTTGTCGAATTTCCCCAAAGTATAAAGAATAGGTAAGCTCATTTGCCTTTTTCTCCTTTATTGCGATGCTAAATACGTTGGTCATATCACTCAAATAAGATTTTTATTAAAATTATTATAATTACGAAGATCATTTCATCAGAGTATTTAAATAAAAAAATTAAAAGATCATATCTAATGTCTTTTGGACGGTTTGCGGTCGATTCAGATCATATTGGAAATACTGTAAACATTCATAGAAATTCTCGCTGAGTTGTTTAGTATGCTTTTCTACTCGTTCGGGGTTGAGGTGGTGATCTTTGCATAAAAGTTTGAAGATCCTCATTTTATCAGGGGGATTCCAGCATAAATGATCAAACGAATCTAGCACTTCAGGTAAAAGGAACACCTTCCGAAATTCCAAGATAAGATCCCGGGTTAACTGCGAAAAATTAAATTCTTTTTGCTTGTTTGTCTTTATGTTCTCTATGCGATGATACTCTTTAATAAATTTCAAAGCTGTTTTTGGCCCAATTCCTTTGACTCCCTCAAAATAATCCGTTTCTAATAAAAATGCTAAATCAACTAATTGGAACTGGTCAATTTTTAACATTTCCAAGTTTTGTCGAAGATCTACAACTAAGGGATCGATGCGTGTATAGGTCCATCTCCCATGCACTTTTCTGCGAAGAGATTTTGAGAGGTTTTGAATTAGCAACGGGCATCCAAACAGAATGGAATCGAAATCTTGCGAATTAGAATAATGAGCAATATCTTTCTTAACTAAGTGTGCACATTGCGATTCGGCTGAGGCGGGGGATTCGACTACAGGAATCCCAATTGCATGAAGAAGGTCTTTAGATTCTTTCATGACATTCGGCCACAAATATTCTTTGGAAAGGGCGACTCTCCGTGCTAACTCTCTATTTCCGCTGTTTATAGCATTTTTGTATCGCTTTTGAGTGAATAAAAAATCATTAAGTTGATTTTTAGTAATTTTTCGCTTTAGTGGAGAAACTCTGCCATCAAAACAAAAAATTGGAAGAAAATTATTGCTATAATAAAATTTGATCCTGTAGAGAAGTCCGTACAGATGAGAAATGACTCGTTGAGTACGATCAAGAATTAAATTAGTGTCTTTATTTAATGTTGGATTTTTATGGCTGAAGTTGAGTAGTCCCATGATGATGTTCGGCGCATCGACAGCGATTATTTTTCCTTTTAATTCTTGGAAAGTAATTTTTCTTCGCTGAATGATAGGATCTAATTTGACTCCCATATACTTTTCTTTAAATATAGAAATAAAAAGAAAAAATAGAAATATAAGAAAGGTACTTAATTTTATAAAATACTGATTGGCGTTAATTTCAACATTTAAAGCATCTCTTTAGCTAAATAAGAATTTTCTTAGATGCTGAGATTCAGTATTAAAAGTATAAAATTTTATTCTATAGAAAATAAGTTTTTTCTTTAAATAAGGTCAAAATGTTGCATCTTCATTAATAAAATATTCTAAAAGGAGAGAACATTTATGGGAGAAGATATAGTGTTTTATGATGAACCTGGAAGGAGTAAAAAATATGTTAAAATCGTGTTTATTGGGATCTTAGCATTTATCGCAGTCTATTTTCCACTTTTCGGAAATAATTTGCGGTATCAGATCGGGGGGATGCTTGACACACTCTTTAATTTTATTGGAATTATATGTTTGGCTCTCGGCGGAATCAATATTGCCATCGGATTTTTAGGACTAGTTGCAAAAAAATTCTATGTGGGAAATGTGGTTATAGGGGCACTCTTACTGTGGATAGGATGTTGGCTTACGGGGATTGTAATTAATATATTCGGAGTAATTTTTGGCGGCTCCGAAGTTTCTAATCCAGGATATCATTAAAATTAATCTTTTTCTTTTTTTCTAATTGATCTAATTTTAACAATAGAGAAAAAAACTAGGGTATTTATGAATTTTGAATTTAAACTCCAATTCGAAAATATCTCATACCCGTTTGGAGACCACAAACTGCAATTAAGAGTATAGAAATGCCTAACACAAAGTACATGCTACTCCTTTTATAACGTGGAAGAGTCATCATTCCGAGTACTCCGATGATGAGCCCCAACACACCCATAATCGAGCCGAAAGCGATCAAAAACTCTATTGCTTCTCCAATCATATCAAAATAGTCATTATAAATCATAATGTAGTAATATTCTGTTAAATCTATATAAAAGAAAAATAATAGTTTTTATCTTGAAAGTTTTATAATTGCTATTTTTTCTTTAAATAACCAAACTTATTCACTTCATTAAATATAGTTATTTCAAAAAAAATATGCGACAAATTGAAGAAATAGGGATCTGTCCCAATTGCGACTGCTCGTTAATGATTTATAAGACGTCAAACTATAGGCGGTTTGTCAAGTGCGAAATTTGTGGCCATTCCTACCCTCTTCCCAAACAAGGGCATATTGATAATTCAGCACTCACATGTCCCTTGCGGGGGTATCCTATTTTAATTGTTCAAAAACGAGACAGTAAAGCATATTTTTGGACAGATAGACCATGTTTTAGCTGCGTCCATATGGGCACATGCGAGCCTATCAAGCAATTAGAAGTAGAATTTACTGAATTGGGAGTGTATGGATATGAACAAGCAGAGAAAAACACGTAAACACAATCTCTCCGTTATTATTAGCATTTTATTTACACTAAGTTTATGGTATTTCGTATCACTTCCTCAGCACGATTCCAATTTACCTGTAATAAAAGGATCTGACTTTCTTTCTGATGACGATCTTTTAATTGATAAAGTCTATACATTTCATTCTGGCTCCCCAAGTTTAATTATCACTAATCTTACCTTTGAGAAAGAATACACCTACAATATTAAGATGGCAGTGGTGACTGATGAGCACCAGTGCCATATGGAAGTGGATTTATTTGATCCAGAGGGTGATCTCTACGAAATGTTTAAATCGCAGGAGCCAATGACCTATGATGAGTATTTTGACATTCCTTTTGGTGCGGCACTCAGCGGAGTCTATACTCTCAATTTCACAAAATTGGATGGCCCTAATCTGAATATCCATATTATCATTCGGAAGGGAGAATTATGTTTTCGGGAATTTGTGTCAGGAGATGCGAATTATGTCTATAATATACGGAAATTTGCTCGGATTCCTTCTGGTAAATCATATCGCCCTTATTATTATTTTAAAGATCAATGGCGCTATCACATCTATCTCTGCAGAGTCTCTCCCATCAGTGCAAATCGGTCAAACCAAATAATATTAGACCATAATTTGGTGGATCCTTCTGTAGAGGAAATCTCTTTTTCCATCTATACTAATCATTCACTCGGACAGGTTTGGGAGCCACGCGACTATGAATTTGGCACAGCAATGGCGGGTGAATATCTATTAAATTTTACCTTTTATCAAGATCCCGAGTTTATTAATGTAATGTTTTTGATAACCGATGCAGGACGATTAGCAGCGGGAGAAGATCCAGGCCCCACCAACGAAACCACTGCTCCAACACCTATTATATGGGTTCCTCTGGAAGCGCAAGTGGGAATATCTCTAGGAGTAGGAGCATTAATATTAATAGGTCTTATAATTATGATCTATACCAAACGACACTCTAATATTTAATTCTTTTTTTTCCTATTTTTAAGATAAAAAGTAATTTTAATTGTTTTATTAGTAGAATTAGATGAACAAAAATAAAAAAGAGAAAGCAAAAAAAGGTAGTTCAACTTTTATAGGTTTTGGGCGTAATTTTGCCACTCTTCTATCATTGATTTTGAGATTCCACTGACTTTTTTAGCTAAATCCTCGGGATCTTCATCCAATAAATCATCGATTGTTTTAATTCCATGCTCTTTTAGAGTATTAAGGGTTCCTTTCCCAATTCCTTTGATATCTGTGAGAGAAGAAGTGTTTTCTTGGTTGATCTCATCATCCTTATTATCATTATCTTCATACAATTCTTCAATTTCAAAGTCCAATCCTTTTCTATTGGGAATTTCCACTTCTTCGGAATCCGCAACACCTGCATTTGTGATAAAGAATTCACACTCTTCTGGAGGAAGATCGGGTGCATCTACGATCACCGCTCTTCTTTTGAGTGAACTATTTGCGGAGAATCCTTTCGTCTTAAACATAACACGGAAATGACACCCATGTGCGACGATATTTCCACCGATCGCATCATTCGCAGAAAACATGCCTTTCATCTGGGTGGCTACTTGATTGGTAAGCAGAACTGCAGCATTATATGTCTCTGCGATCCGCGATAATCCATGAATCATATTGTTGAGAACGCATTGTCGTGAAGCAAGCATCCCAATCCCAACATATTCCGCTCGCAGAAGTGCCATTAAACTGTCAAGGATTATTAAACGCACATTACGAGTTTCACAGAGTGTTTCTGCTTTAAGAATCATCTGATCTTGATGATCAGAACTATAGATCCTGGCGTGAAAAATTTTAGCAAGTACTTCTTCAGGATCCAAATTAAATCTAAGTGCGATACGTTTAATCTTACTCCGTGAAAAAGTATTTTCAGTATCAATATAGGCAACAGAGCTTTCTAATCCTCCTTTCTCCTTCGGAAGCTGGATTGTGACAGCGATTGTATGTGCTAAATTTGTCTTTCCGGATTTAAAGGGACCATACACTTCAGTGAGCTTTTCTGTCTGCATCCCCCCTCCAAGGATTCGATCTAATTCAGAAGATCCTGTGGTAAACATCTCGATATGCTCATCGATTTCAGCAGCAGGGATAAATTCAGTCATTCCAAGTGTGTTCCTCGCATTCCAGATAAGTTTTTTAGCTGTTTTATCCCCAAGTCCTTTAATATCTGCCACTGATTTTTGCGACGACATGGCGAGCATTTCGGCAGTAGAAATGCCACATTCTCGTAAAAGCTTAATATGACGAGAATTAATTCCTTTAATCTGGCTTAAATCTGATATTGTATTTTACACCTTCTGTGCATAATTATATTATTACAAATACAAGCTCATCATATATAAAGAAAAAATAAAATCTCTAACTATTATAAACAATCAAACAAATTTTAAACGAGAAATTAAGTGGTAAAACTTAGAAAAATTTAATTTTAAATGTTATCATGAAAAAAAGGAGAAAAAAATAATAAATTATGAAAGAATTTCTCTTAATCGAGAAATATATTCTTTGGGAGTGATTCCGTGAAGAAATGCGACATGCATCATGCGAATATTAATCTCTTCTAGTTGCGTTTTCATACTCTCCCCCTCTATTCCTAAGCTTTTAAGTATAATGGGAAGTGAGAATTCTTCTTTGGGATACTGTCCAAAATGACCTCCATATGCAAGAAACATATTTAAAACCAAATTAATATCAGCCTCGGAAAAAATTGTTCGACAATTTTCACATACTGGGATGTAAAGAATCTTAGATTGATAAACTGAAGAGGGATTGTTAATAATATGGTGACAAATCCCACATCGAAGGGGATACTTATTATTTTTCGCTAATGAGTTCATATATAATAGTGTATATAGACTTATTTAAAGAAAAAGATCTTTACTTCATTACATTAAATCGCTATCAAGGGTTAGGAAGGATGCTTATTCCTTTTTGTCGCAAGAGATATTCATATGAAGTGGATTTTGTATCGGTGTGAAATTTTATAAAATATTTTTTTTGAAATTGATCTTTTTGTAAGGCAATATTTAGTCCATTCAATCTACTGAAGAGCTGATCATTAAACATTACTGTCTTATCTTGGGTGGGATCATAAGAAACCTCATGGATAAGGATCAAAATAATCTTATTATACTCGCAAAAAAAGATTAGAGGAATAATAGTAGAATCGAAAAAATCATCGAGAATCGCAACTTTATCGTTGATCAGATGAAATTGCGATAATTCAAATCGTAAATGGTGAGAGATATTATCAATTACAAGAATTCTAGTTTTTGGAGGAATTCTCATCGCGCCATCGGAAATACTTGCTAATATCTTATTTTGCTCATAATAATCAAAAGGAGGATGGGTTTTTGGAATGATGAAGATATGGTGAAAAAGAAAGGCTAAGAGTCCTTGATCATACGAATATAAACTTTTCAATCGCTTTTTTGGGAAGCTCTCGCTAGCTTGAACCCATACACTTACATTTTGTGTTTTTTCGGGATAACTAAGTAATATTGAGATACATTGAAGCGCTAAGGTAGTTTTACCTGTCCCAGCTTTCCCGTAAATATTAATAAATGAAAAATGATCTAAGATATTATGCAGTACTTTTGTATTCGCATCATGTTTACTCATAAATCTTCACTCTCTAATAGCTTTAAGACTTCCTGTTTGATTTGTTCTATTTCATCAATAGAATTTCGACCTTCTTCAGCAGAGTTGCTTGATTCTCGAGAATTATGTATGTTTCCAGTATTCAATTGTTCAATCATTAAAAATGTGAGTAATGAATCACTCATCGCATTCTGCCTTGTAGGGGATTTTCGAAACGAAAAATATCCTGTTGTTTTAGCCCCTGAAGATGATTTTTTTCTCGCCCGTATAAACAAAAACAATCCAATACCAATTCCTAAAATAAATAATGAGATCGTAGGATCTTTATTATAGAACATAATAAAAGCCAATACTAGTGTTAAATAACAAAACGCTTTCATACTCACCACTGCCCTCGTTCAATTTTTTGTGATTTTTTCTTTTTTGGAGAATGGCGTTTGCGATATAGTTCAGACGATCTAATTGAAGATCCTTGTTTTGAAATTTTTTCTCGAAAGTACTCAATAATTTTTCGTATTCCAATGAATAAATATTTGAATATATAATATCCAATCCCAATAAGTATATAAAAGAGAAAGCTGTAATAATATGGAATGATTATATACCAACTAGCCAAATATACAATCAATGTCGACAAAAGAACCAATCCAATTTGGTACGTGGAATAGCGCGGATCGTTATTAAATGCTAAGCCTATATTATAGATATCTATTCGAGAAGGTGAAGACCCTATTAAAAAAGAAACCATACATACTGCTGCAATCACTCTGTAAAGATCATTAAATGCAGTAGAAAGAAAAACGCATAAACAATAAAATGCTAAATAACTAATAATAAGTAATGGAGCAATTCCTGTTAAGAATGATTGAAGAAAAGTCATACGTTTAAAATCTTTTAGTTCTACACTTCCACCTTGCCGTGTATAACTAACTTTAAAATGACCAGGGGTTGCGCCAGTTATCAAAAGCATTACAAAATGACTGAGTTCATGTATAAAGATTCCAAGCACTCCCAAGATTTTAACTATAACTGTAAGTTTGGCTTTCTTATTATAAATAAAATGTCTTACTAATAAGCCTGACATAAATACGATCGGAAATAAGATAAGATCTTCAAACATGATGCTAAAATGAGCTTGGAGTATATAAAGAAAAAATAATATTATACATGATAAATATAGAAAATGAATGAGTTTGGAGATTGTTAAACTTATTAAATAAAGAATTATAACATTTACCAGTGTTACAAAATTCTGAAGATAATGAGGAAAATATTTACCTCAAGTTAGATCGCTCTAAAATTTTACGAAAAAAATCATCCCCTCATTTTCAAGAAGGGTAGTCTGGATTAAGTGATCTGCAGATTTTTATTTGAAATTTCTTTACATTTTAGTCTATAAACAAGATTACAAAAAAATTACTTTTATATAAAAAATGTTCAACTATTCTATGATCAAACTCAATTTTCTAAAATTTATTCAATAACAATAACATTTAAAAAGACTACTCCTACTCTCTTCTATCTTAAGTTAATTTGAAAACATGATCAAAAAAATAGAAAAAGTGTTCAAAAAATATGGCATCACAAGATTATCCTAAAAATTTTTCTCTGGGAGATTTAGACTCAGTATGTGAAATATGTCATTCTTCAGAAATTAAAGAGACAGAGCAAGGTTATGTATGTGCTGATTGTGGGCTCGTATTAGAAGTTCAAAAAATGGAATATCACCATCCATACAAGGAGGAGCGAATTCAGCACGCAGTATTAGACAGAACTCAAATTGGTAATTCACGTGAACGATATCAAAATCAATTCTCACGAAAATTTCATAAACTCAATAAAATAAATCATACTTCATCACGGGAAGATCCCATATATATGAGGGCAAAAGTAGAGATTTCCAGACTTATTAATGGGCTTGAAATATCGTCTAATATCAAGCAGAGCATATTAGAAAAATATAAAAATGCACGAGATGAACTTGCTCCAGGCACAAAATTTCGCAATCCCGATAAATTAGTCCCGGGAGTGATGTACTACCACACAAAAATGAATGGTCAACCGCTTGATGAGTCACAACTTCTGGAGGTTTCAAAATTAGATAAAAAGGATTTTAATCGTCTTAAACTGAAGATTGGTGAATTTATGCCAGAATATTATTCCCGTGATCGAAAAGAATACATTTCTAATCGCATCATGCAAATTCGTGAAGAATTCGAACTCGATATGGGCTTTTATCATAAAGCGCAAGCGATACTTGAAAAATTATGGGAGGAAATTGCATGTACGAAAGATGATGTCGTGGCGGGATTAGTAAGTTCAATAGTTGCATTATGCCACTATCACGATGAAGTGAATGTAAATTCTATTTGTAAAGCCCTTCACATTCAAATGAGCACTATCCAGTCTCAAGTAAAACGCAGAATCATTGATAGATTTCATGTGCCAGGTTTTCAGAGCTTAGTACGCTCTGCTGATCTATTAAAAAAAATTATGGTGAAATTAGGATTTTTCACAAAAAAAGATGCTGGAGACTCAATATTCTCAAAACAAGAGGAAGAAAAGAAAAATGAGCAAAATTTAGATGAAAAACATTTAGATTCAGATTTGGTATATATCGAAATACCGGATGTGATGCCAGAATCCACTTTTAATCAACCTTTTGATCATTCCATATTCGCTGTACGAGATGAAAATACGTATGATCCTCATATCCTCACGATTTCGATCTTATATAGCCTAAAAGAAAAACCGCAAAAACCTCAAAAACAAAAGATAAAATTCGAAATATCTCGATATCATTATCCAAAGGGTCCTCCATTTTTGTATTGCTGAGTTTTATAAGGTTCAGGAAAACGCAAATAATCCTGATCTAATTCTTTTATTTTTTTTAATCTTTTTTTCTCATTTCTTTTTCTTCCTTTATGATATTTATAACTGATTGAGCTTTTTGGGTAGTTACAAATGTCAGTGATTGGGTTTAAATGTTTCCGGAACGCCGACATTTTAAATTACTTTGAAATATGTTTTCCAAATGTGGATGTAATTCTCAGCCCATTTCTGTACTTTTAAGAAGTGGTGCTTGAAATACATACCGTAGCCAGCTAACTTGCTGGGGTTCGGAGAATTCGCGATAATTGAGCGAAACTTTTTATATTTTGCCCACAATTCTTTAATATAGTCGGGAAACTTCCGAAAGTTATGTCCGAATACGCGATAATCAAGAACGCGTTGGGCACCTTGAAGTGTCATCATATTGCGTTTGAAGGAAGGATAATAAGTATAGACTTTATGTTGTCCTTCCAATTTATTATTTGTAGTCGGCATTCTCGAATCTCTCTGACACTCTATTATTTTGGGAAGCGAAATGGATAATGTTTTGAAGGCGGTAATAAGGTGGTCCCTTTTTTCCTCTTTTAATCTGGGAATGGTCGAGCGGAGGATTTCCAGCTGAATGTAGGCGTCAGTCTCGTGCTTTGAGTCAATAACCCGATAAAATCTCGAAAGGAGCCATCGCCATTCCTGCGGGATTGGTTTTTGAGAATGTTCGGATAAGCCCGCAAACGCTTTCACATGTCGAGAAACCGCCCATTTAACATGAGTAAGACAATTCTGGAGAGATATATGCTTGAAACTCCTGGTCCGAAACAATCCTCCCAGGTTAGCGGTCATATCTTTTATAATGCCCTTGATGTCAAGTGCTAAGTTCTTTCTCCCTTCCATGAGCACTTCACGTCCCGCCTTCCTTCCCATCTCTTCGGAGATTAAGGCAGCGGGGACGAAGCCCGTATTTACATCGATCGTATCGATGGTATACATTTTCTCCCCGTTGATTCGGAGGTGGATCTCGTCATACCCCCAGTACCCGCTAGAAGGTATCGGCGTAGTTGCCAGCATCTCTCTCAATTCCTCTTGGATCCCGTTAATCCAATTGATAATTGTAGATTTAGCGATCTTAATGCCAAAATCTACTCGAAATACTTTAGAGATTTGGGAAGGCATCAATCCTTCCATATAATGCTGGCGAGCACGTCTCTTATAGTTCTCATGGTACATTCCATACTTGGGAAACAACGCAGAATAATCAGGGGTGATTTCACCGCAGTTGGGACAGCGTTTTCGATGGAGCTGAAACTCATATCTACCAAGCCCCTTATCCAAGACCGCAATTCTCTCATTAAATCCATTGTAAACTAACCTACGATTACAATCATAACAGTGTGTCTCCTCAATCTCTATCGTCCCATCTAATTCTAAGTAAATGGAATATCTATCGTCGGGTTTACGCTCCTCTATATCACTCAGTTCCCCCTCTAAGCTTGGAATTTCAGGTTCGGGTAAAGAAGGGTAAAATTTATTAAGCGGGACTTGCTTTATTGACATGGGAGCCAGATCTCCTTCAATTTTACTTATTGGCATATTTAAAATTAGGGATCGGCTCCCTTTAAACTTTATTCTGGGTTCCTGACTTC
>Ga0102944_1000101_pt1 | contig 69623 bp, 63 predicted proteins | sample SalPonD_shore_MG_FD_78172 | JGI IMG/M metagenome (GOLD analysis project Ga0102944, IMG submission 78172) | Salt pond soil microbial communities from South San Francisco under conditions of wetland restoration - Salt Pond MetaG... | ecosystem: Environmental > Aquatic > Marine > Intertidal zone >... | reverse complement strand
TTGGTGTCCATTGCTTGGGTGTGCCTTGCGTTGCCTACAAGCATTGACGATCGGGGGCGGAGGGCGGGATTGGCACTCCGAATGAGCGAAAACTCCATGGCATCTATATGGGAGCAGCGAGCTAGTATCCCAGCTACTATCTCTGATGCTTTGGCCGCTATGGTCATCGTCACTTGGAGGAACCTTGCAATGGCCTGATGGCCCGTTCGATATGTCGAAATCGATACCAATTGAATCCACGAATGCGGTCCGCGGCGACACGCTTCTTGCTGTCCACGATGCAATGCGAGGGTTCGGCAGGTTCCCCTGGGAGTTGGCTCGCGACTCCGCGAACGACAAGGGCTGTTAGGTGCGAAATCTTGCTTCGCCACGCGTAGTACACTCGCGTATTGCCTTCAATCGCCACACACCTATCTCCCGTCTCCTCAAGAACCGGGGGCGTTACTGGAGAGACAAACCTGCCTCTGATTTCGATGTACGCGGGCTCGAAATACCTTAGACCAGCCTCCTCAAAGGCTGAGTAAAGATATCCAATCTGCTTGTACTTGCTCGCTCTGAGGTATTTGTTAAGGACGAGAATGCGGTCAAGGGGTACCTCCTCAAGTTCGATAGTGCAGTTCGGCCCAGCGTACTGCTCCACGCCTTGAGAGAGCCGTTCGATGAAGTATCTGGCATCCATTCTGCTGATGACAGGCTTTGCCACATCGGAAGCCGGAATGGCGTGATCAGTGAGCTCCTTTCGCGATAAATCGAGTAAGGCTTCGTCCATTGGTCCTTTGTAGGACTTGGCGTAATCGCTTCCATTTTCAGTGCCGTGCAGCAAGACAAGGGCGCGGTGGTGGCTTCCGGCGGACATGTCATCAAAAAGCCAAAACCCAAGTGCCGGCAATGACTCCTGTTCCCTTATTTCCACGCCGAGCATCTCCATATACGCACGCCGTTGCTGTTCCTTCTCGGCCTCCTGCGGGTTGGGTGAAGTCGGGCCGACGAGTGCGGAAATCCGTACGCCCCGCATCAGTAGATTCAGAACCGTGGGAAATAGACTCCAGAACCATCGTGTCTCGGTCGCAGACACGATGATTTCGGTGAGGGGCTGTTCACACTCGCTAACTAGCCAGCTATAGGCCTCGCTTTCGTCGACGTGCAAGTCTGGGCGATTCCAGTTAGCGTGATCGTCGACCTCACCGGCCTCGTAGCTCTTGGCGAAGTCCGAAAAGGCCTTTCGTCCCGCCTCTACAAGCCGAAGGACTTCAGGCTCCTTCGACAAGATGGAAAAGTCCGTACTATCAATGCCTGAGACATCAACGTTGACTGGGTAAACCCGTGGCCCCAACTGAAATTGCAGAGCCTCGGCTCCATCAACGACCGTCGTGTAAAGGCTCGTGAGATATGTCTTCAGGTCGCGTATCTCGATATTCCGCCGTGAGTGCTCAAAAAGCGAAAAGGCAATGATTGGGTCTTGGCTCAGCTCGGTGTCGTCACTGAACACGAACGTCGGCAGGTTGCTCAATATCCCGCCGTCAACGTAGATGGATGTGCCTTGACTCACCGGCTGAAAGAAGAAGGGAATTGAACACGAACACCGGATCGCGTAGGACACGCTGTCGTCCGGAGTCACGTTTGTACCCCAGACCTTCGCTTTGCCTGACGTTAGGTCAGTTGCGACGATTTGGGTTGGTTTGGGAAGCTCTCGAAATTTGACCGTGGTTTCGGCGTCCGGAAGTAGCTGCCGCAGCAAACTGTTGGTCCAGGTCTCCAACTTGCGCGAAGAATGGGCTCCGCCTTGAGTATACGAATGCGCGAGGTAGCCAAACATCGGGTCTAGCCGTTTGCAGAGCGGAAGCAGAAATCGCGCCCAAGGTGTGGTATCCCAAGCCATCTTCTCAGGGGAACCAAGGAGGGCTTGGTCGGCGAGTTCCCGCAGTTTTTTCTCTAAGAACTCCGGCTTTGCGCCAGCACCTAAGAGAGCAGCGACGATTGAGCCAGCTGAAGTGCCAGCCAATGCCGAGAAAACCATTCCCCGGCTTTGGGCTTCGCTTACCGCGCCCAAGAGACCAACGGCTTTCACACCACCACCTTGGAAGACTGCGCGGCAAGTTTGTAGGTGCTTCGGTAGATCCATTAGGTGACACACTATATTGTTGTTAGCGCCGCTTGATCGATCGGTATGACTTAGACAGTCACTGATCAGGAACATATCGTCAAGACGCTGGTAACCCTGCTTGGGGCCTATCGATACGCTCTTGACCAGGAGGATGTGCCGGCTCTCTAATACTCGTCACTATAATGGAAGCCCCAATTGCGGCTTCTCTTCCGAATATGGGCAGTGGGTTGGACCTTGCGGACAGGTACATACCAGTGGTACAAAGAACTAACCGTAAGGTTTCGTAAAGCACTGACGATAAAGGAAAGAAGGCCGAGATCATCGACTCCCCCTGGGGACGCCACTGTCCCCTCAGGGCCCGGGTGAATCCTGTCCCGTATCCGGCTCACCAGCACCTCCCGTCGCGCGCGATGATATGCCAACGGTCGCCGCGCCCGCCGGACTCCCGGTATGCTGACCGCTTCGCGACAAGTGGTGAGGCCGATGATTGGACGTTTGTTCCCGGCCGAGAGCCGTAAGTTTCCCGGGCAGCGCTGGGTTAGCATTTCCCTTCGTACCTGCCACCTTCTGGGCGTCGCCGGCGTCGGCGGCGGCTTTCTGTACCACGCGCCGGAGGCTTCCTGGCTGGCTTACCTGTGGCTGGCGGTGACCAGCGGAGCAGCGATGGTCGTGATCCAGGTGTGGAGCAACGGGATTTGGCTCATCCAGGTACGGGGACTGGCGGTGTTGGTGAAGCTCATGCTGCTGGCGCTGGCGGCGTGGGCTGGCGCATCACGGGGTCCGGTGCTGGTGGCGGTCATTGCCATTTCCGGCGTGATCTCCCATGCACCGGGAAACGTACGCTACTTCTCGCCCTGGCATCGCCGGCGGATGGAAACGCTCCGGGACTGAGACGCCCGGGAATGCCCACCGGTTTCCCGGTGGGGCCGGGAGAATTCCGGCTGAAGCGCCGGGAATCAAGGGTGGCCAGCCGGCCGCCGAAGACCCGCAACGACAGATCACGTCAAGGCACATCGCGTGTCGCGTGGCCCGGTACGCGCGGTCGCCGACTGATACATGCCAGGCCCTGTGTAGTCGATCCCAGCAGGCCCGGATGCTGGCGTCGGCGTTCCCCTTGACGAAGCTGCGCATTGACCCCGGGGGTGGTCCCCCTGACGGGCCGGATTTACCATGGCAGCGAACCGACGGTCCGGCACTGGCGGCCGAGGGAGCCCGGACCGCGCACCCGGATCAGCCGTTGACGGTCTTCATTCCGCGCGCGTGATAGCGCTCGCCGGCGGCGGCACCCGGCGGGAACGCGCGCTCCAGGCGCGCGAGCTCGTCGTCGGAGAGCTCGAGGTCAACAGCGGCGATGTTCCGGTCGACGTACTCGGCATGGCGGGTGCCCGGTATGGGCATGATGTCCTGCCCGCGCGAGAGGACCCAGGCCAGGGCGATCTGGGCCGGGGTGAGCGCGCGCTCCCGTGCCAGCGCCTCGACCTCGTGCACCAGCTCGAGGTTGCGGACAAAGTTCTCACCCTGGAAACGCGGGTGGTGCCGGCGCCAGTCGTCCTCCGGGATGTCTTCCGGCTTCTGGAACCGGCCGGTGAGCATGCCGCGGCCGAGAGGGCTGTATGCGACGAAGCCGATGCCGAGCTCGCGGCAGGTCTCGAGGATCTCGCCCTCGGGCACCCGGCTCCAGAGAGAGTACTCGGTCTGCAGCGCGGTGATCGGGTGCACCGCGTGCGCCCGGCGGACCGTCGCGGCCGCCGCCTCGGACAGACCCAGGTAGCGCACCTTGCCCTCGCGTACCAGCTCGGCCATGGCCCCGACGGTCTCCTCGATCGGCGTCTCGGGATCCACCCGGTGCTGGTAATACAGGTCGATGACCTCCACTCCCAGGCGCTTCAGGCTTGCCTCGCAGGCCTGCCGCACGTATTCGGGACGGCCGTTTACCCCCAGGAACTCGCCCTTGCCGCCGCGCACGTTGCCGAACTTGGTCGCCAGAACCACGGAATCGCGGCGGTCGCGGATCGCGCGCCCGACCAGCTTCTCGTTGTGCCCGACCCCGTACATGTCCGCCGTGTCGAGCAGCGTGATGCCGCGGTCGAGCGCGTGATGGATAGTGGCGATCGCCTGGTTCTCGTCCGTGGCACCATAGAACTCGGACATACCCATGCAGCCGAGCCCGACGGCGGAAACTTCGAGGTCGGAGCCCAGTCGACGTGTCTTCATGGAAGCCTCCTGTTCCGGTGTTGCGTCGGTCTTATCTGCCCGCCGACTCGGCATTCAGTGCTTGCCGTTTCCGGCGGGCTTGACGAAGCGCAGCGTCATGTTGTCCGCCTCGCCGATCTTGCGGTAGTGCGCCTGCTTCGACTTGCTCTCGTTGAGTGTCGGCGGCAGCTTCCACACGGCCATCGTGCGGGGATCCTGCGGGTTGGCGTTGACGTTGCTGGTTCCGGCCAGGCGGAAGCCGGCTTTCTCCGCCTCATGGATGACGTATGCCTGGGGCAGCCGGCCGAGCATGTGGGATTTCGCCACCGGCTGGCCAGGGTTGGCCCGGTGCGCGACGATGCCCAGGGTGGCGCCCGGCTTGAGCACCTGCCAGGCGGAGTGGAAGAAGCGCTGCATGATGCGGTCGCTGACCTCGCCGTGCACGTTCGCGTACACCAGGTCGTGCATGTTGCGGAAGGTCAGCACCATGTCGGCGGAGTGCGGGGCCCCGAGCGCCATGTAGGCGGGCGGCGCAAAGGGCTCGTCGCGAACCTTGCCGTACACCCCGGGGTTGCTTGCCAGCTTCCGGTGATAGGCGGCCGCCATCTTGTGCAGGAAGGGGTTGTCGCTGTTGGCCGGCACGCTGGCCTCGATGAGCTGGCCCTTGGCGCGCAGGAAGGGTGCCAGGATTTCCGTGTACCAGCCCCGCGCCGGAAGCACTTCGATCACCGTCATGTCGGGGCGGATCCCGAAGAACTCGAGCGTCTTCAGCGGGTGCCGGGCGGCGTCGCGCTTCTTGAACGCGGGGGTTCGCTGTGGACCGTTGATGGCGGCTTTCAGTGCCTTCGCAACCGCTGGCGGCGTCGATGCGAGCGCCGGCGCTGCGGCGACCCCGGCGGCAACAAGCATGGCGCCGGTCAGTGTGAGGGCGGTACGCCGAGACGGGCATAAACGGCGCGCGCTTGGCATGATGGATCCCTCCGTATCGGCTCTATTGGTGGCGCATCGGCAGCCGCGGACGGTGACGCGGGCATCGCATCGTCCGGGCCGGTGACCCATTGTACGGGTATGACCGCGACCAGGCCGATTTGTGCCCCGAATGCCCCGGGCTCGGGAACGATGCGCCGCGCTCGTGCACCTCCCCGGAACCCGGGGAGCAACTTCCGCGCGACCATCTGCGCGCGAGACGCGGTCGGGAGAACGGACAAGACAAGGACGGATCGCCGCAGCCTTGCGCGACCGCGCTGCGGCTCGAAATGCCGGCCGGCGCCGACCCCGGCCGGGGCCGCCATGACGGGCCGTCGCCGTCGTGCTTGCGGATCTCGAACCGGTACAGCCAGTCGGCTGCAAGGAAGTTGCGGCCGTGCGTATTCTCGAAATGCTGGATGTCGCTCGATACGGGCCGGCGGCCAGGCTGATCAAAAGCGCCGCGGCAAGGCGGTTCACAGCATCCAGGCCTTGCTCGGACCGGTGCCCTCCCTGTCCAGCATGCCGGTGAGACCGCGGCGGAAAGCCTGCCGTCGGGCGAAGTCACCGATGCGCCGCATGGCGGCACGACGCCCCACGCTGCCAGACGTGGCGCGATCCCTGGTTGGGTTAGTATAGTGCGCGCGGGCCGTCGACAAGCGCCGCGGGAGGAAACGTGATCGCCAAGCTGGTGGGTATGCTGCTGTTCATCGCCGCGGGCAGCAGCGCCTGGGCAGGGACGAAGACGCCGGTGCCGGTGTTCGTCAGCATCCTCCCGCAGAAGTACTTCGTGGAGCAGGTGGGCGGGGAGCGGGTACAGGTGCGCGCGATGCTGCCGCCGGGGGCCAGCCCGGAGACCTACCAGCCGTCGGCCCGCCAGCTTTCGGCGCTGTCGCGGGCACGGCTCTACTTTCGTATCGGCGTGCCGTTCGAGGATGCCTGGATGTCCCGGATGGAGTCCGTCAGTCCGGGTATGGCCGTGGTCGACACGCGCGCCGGGATCGACCTGCGCAGCATGACCGGAGGCGGCAACTCCGGGGGCCGAGGGATGGGGCGCAAGGACCCGCATATCTGGATGGACCCGCGCCTGGTGGAGATCCAGGTGCGGACGATCCGCGATGCGCTGATGCACGCCGACCCCGGGGGGCGCGAGATCTACCGCCGCAATGCGGCCGCCTTCATCGACCGGCTGCAGGCGCTCGACCGGAATATCCGGCAGGTCCTGGCCCCGCTGCACAATCGCAACATCATGACCTTCCATCCGGCCTTCGGGTATTTCGCTGCCGCGTATGACCTGCACCAGATCCCCGTCGAGGCCGAGGGCAAGGAGCCCGGAGCGCGGCGCATGACGCAGATTATCCAGACCGGTCGGCGGCTGGGGGTCAAGGTCATGCTGGTCGAGCCGCAGTTCAGTCGGCGCACGGCGACGGTCGTGGCACGCGCCGTGGGAGCGCGGCTGGTCACCGCTGATCCGCTGGCCGAGGACTACGTGCGCAACCTCTCCAGCCTGGCCCGTTCGATCGCCGAGGCCGATTCCGGATGAGTCCGGTTATCCGGCTGCAGGGTGTGAGCTTCAGCTACGGCGGGCCCCGGGTGCTCGACGACGTGACCCTGGAGGTGACCCGCGGGGAGTTCCTCGGGGTGATCGGTCCCAACGGCAGCGGCAAGAGCACGTTGCTGCGGCTGATCCTGGGCTTGATTCGGCCGGATACCGGGCAGATCACGGTCCTGGGCCGTCCGCCGAAGGCGGCGCGGCGCGCCGTCGGCTACGTGCCGCAGTTCACCACCTTCGCCCGCGACTTTCCGATCTCGGTGGAAGGGACCGTGCTGATGGGCCGGCTGGGGCGTACGCGCTGGCTCGGCGGGTACTCCGCGAGCGACCGTTCCCGCGCGCGGCGGGCCATGCAGGAGACGGAGATCGGGTCGCTGGCGGCGCGTCCGCTCGCCAGCCTGTCCGGCGGCCAGCTGCAGCGGGTGCTGATCGCCCGCGCGCTCGCCTGCGATCCGGAGATCCTGCTGCTGGACGAGCCCACGGCCAACGTTGACCTGGGGGCTGAACGCACCCTGTTCGACCTGTTGCGCTCCTTCAACCGCCGCATGACGATCGTGGTCGTCTCCCACGACGTGGGTTTCATCTCCGAATACGTCGAACGCGTGGCCTGCCTGAACCGCACCCTGGTCTGTCACCGCACGGCCGAGCTCACGGGCGAGGCCATCCAGGAGCTCTACGGCCGTCCCGTGCACCTGATCCGTCACGACCTCGGCGCCGGTGAAAGCCCGTGAGCGGATTCACCGGAGCTCTCCTTTCGCAGGGATTCATGCAGCACGCGGCCATCGCGGCGCTGCTCGCCGCCGTGGGCTGCGGCGTGATCGGCAGTTTCGTGGTGGCGCGGCGCATCAGCTACCTGGCCGGCGGCATCGCCCATTCCGTGCTCGGCGGGATGGGGCTGGCGTATTTCCTCGGCCGGGCCCCCTTCCCGGGCGCCCTGGCGGCGGCGCTGGTCGCCGCCCTGATCATCGGCATGGTGACGCGGCGTGCGCACCAGCACGAGGACATCATGATCAGCGCCGTGTGGGCGGTGGGCATGGCCGCCGGGGTCATGTTCATTTCCCAGACGCCGGGCTACAGCGTTGACCTGATGAGCTATTTGTTCGGGAACGTGCTCATGGTCCCGCGCTCGGACCTGTACCTGATGGGGGCGCTGGACGTGCTGGTTCTGGTGCTGGTGGTGGGCTTCCACAAGCAGCTGATCGCGGTCGCATTCGACGAGGAGTTTGCCGGCCTGCGCGGCATTCCGGTGACCTTCTTCTACATGCTGCTACTGTGCATGATCGCGCTGACGGTGGTGGTGGTCGTGAAGCTGGTGGGCCTGATCCTGGTGATCGCGCTGCTGACTCTGCCGGCGGCGATTGCGGGGCGTTTCGTGCGCACCATGGTTCCCATGATGCTTCTCGCCAGCGCCGTGGCCGCTGTATTGAGCCTGGGCGGACTGGCCATTTCCTATGGCCCCGACTGGCCTGCCGGTGCCACCATCACGCTGCTTACCGGCGCCGCCTATTTCGCCACCCTGGGATTGCCGCACCCGCGTCGGCGCTGACGCGTCCGGCGGCGGGACAGGCGATCAGATCCCGTGGCTGGGGGGGTGCTCGTGGGTGCGCTCGTAGATCTCCTGGCAGCGCAGGCAGCGGCGGGCCGTGGGATTCACCCGCAGGCGCTCCACGCGGATCGGATTGCCGCAATCGCCGCACGTGCCGTAGGTGCCCTGCGCGATCCGCAGCAGGGCGGCCTCGATTTCACGGAACTCCGCCACGTGCCGGTCGACCTCGGCGAGCTCGAGATCGGTCAGTAAATCCGCCAGCGCCGCCTCTCCGAGGTCATGGACCCGCCCGGCCAGCTCCGCGTAGCTCTCGTCCTCGGAGGCCTCCAGCTCAGCCCGCATCAGCTCGCGCAACTCCCTGGAGCGCTCGCGCAACAGGTCGCGGCATTCCGTGATCTGTCTTTCCGTCAGCTCTGCGGCCATGGATACCTCCTTACGCGACCGTCGGCGCCGGTTCATATCCCGGACCGGACCAGCAAATGATAGCGCGTTCAGCGCACGCTGCCTTGACCGCAGTCACCGGCCCGCTGCGGCCGACCGGACGCCGTTCCGGGCCCGGTTTGACACAGGTCATGAGCCACAATGCAACGTTACCTATACTTCCAACAAGAGAGCCCCGGGGCTCGAGAACAGGGGATGGGGTCGTGCAGCTTCCACTCCAGATCACTTTCCGCAACATGGACGCCTCGCCTGCGGTTGAGAGCGTGATCCGCGAGAAGGCCGACAAGCTCGAGCGCTATTACGACAGCATCATGTCGTGTCGAGTGGTCGTCGAGGCATCCCACCGCCACCACCACAAGGGCAACATCTACCACGTCCGGGTCGATCTCACGGTGCCCAACGACGAGCTGGTGGTCAGCCGCGAACCGCACCAGGACCACTCGCACGAGGATCTCTACGTTGCCATCCGGGATGCCTTCAACGCCGCCCGTCGGCAGCTGGAGGAGTTCGCACGCAAGCAACGCGGGGACGTCAAGGCTCACGTCGGCCCGCCCGAGGGCGAGGTGATATTGCTCTCGCCCGAGGAGGATTACGGACGCATCCGCACCGCGGAGGGGCGGGAGATCTACTTCCACCGCAACAGCGTGCTCGGCGACGGCTTCGACGGCCTGGCGGTCGGGGCCCGGGTGCGCTTTACCGAAGAGACCGGGGAGCAGGGACCTCAGGCGAGTACCGTGGTGGCGGAGTAGGGTCCGCGCGGCCGGGCCGGCGAGGGCGGTTTGCGGCCGGAGGCCGGGCAGCTGGGTTTGGGGCAATGCTCTGAGAGGTTTTGGGTTTTAGGAAAGAAGGGCCCCGGGTGCTTTCTACCAGCCGGCGCGTTTGGATCCCGCACAGCGGCTCCTCCAGGCGCTTGTGCCTGACGCGTTCGTTTCCCGGCAACAGGTCAGATCGCGCTCTTACCTAAACCGAAAACCTAAATCCGGAAACTGCCCGCTAGAACTTCTCCACCGCCGGGCGCAGGTCGAGCTCCAGAGTCCACGCCGTCGGGTCCTGGCAATGCAGCTGCCAGTAGCTCTCGGCGATCGCATCCGGCGCCAGCTTGGTTTCCGCGGCACGCTCGGGCTGCATCTCACGCAGCCGTGGCGTGTCAATCTGGCCATCGATGATCGCGTGCGCCACGTGGATGCCGGACGGACCGAACTCGCGCGCCATGGATTGGGCCAGCGCGCGCAGGCCGAACTTTCCCACGGCGAGATTGGCGAAGCGTGCCGAGCCGCGCAGCGCGGCGGTGGCCCCGGTCAGGATGATGGTGCCACGGCCCTGCTCGAGCATCTCCGGCAGCACCTGCCGGGCCGCCAGCAAGGCCCCGTAGCAGTTCGCCTTCCAGCAGGCCTGGAACTCTTCCGGGTCGATCTCGAGCAAGCCGGCCGGACGGAAGGCGCCGGCATTGTAGACCAGCACCTGCGGTGGTCCCAGCTCGGCGGCACAACTGCGGAAGGCCTCGTTGACCGAGGCCGGGTTCGTCGCGTCGGCCGGGATCGCGAGCGCGCGCCCGCCGGAGGCAGCGATCTCTTCGACCACCGGGTCGAGATGCTCGCGCTTGCGGGCCATCACGGCCACCGTGAAATTCTCTCGCGCGAAGCGGCGGGCGACCGACGCCCCCAGCGCGGGTCCGGTTCCCACCACGGCGATGCTGGGTCTGTCCGTCATCTCCGATCCTCCCTTCAGGAAGTCGTCGGCTGAGCGGCGGCCGCGCCGCCGCAGGCGATAGGCCCCCACGATGCCGCGACCGATAATGATGAGCAAGGGGATCAGGCCGCGGGCATGGGGCGGGGGTTCCGTGGACCACGGCCGCGATCGACCGCGCGATGCACTGCTCCCCCGGGCGCGCCGGACCACCTTCGACCGGGCCGGCCCGGTACCTGCGGCCCTTGAAATCGTCGCGCCCGCCCATACTAGGCGTGACGTGTCTGTATTGGTACGACACGGCCAGAGGAGGACATGGTCATGGACATGACGCAGAACGATCCCTGGGTGAGGCTGGAAGAGATGCGCCGGCAGATGGACCGGGCGTTCGACCGGGCGCTGGGTTCGCGCGAGCCGGGCGACCAGTCCGACGTGGTCACCAGCAACTGGACGCCCGCCGTGGACGTCAAGGAGGAGCCCGAACGGTTCGTCGTGTACGCCGACATTCCGGGCGTCGATCCGAAGGAGATCGAGGTCACGATGGAGAACGGCGTGCTGACGGTGCGTGGACAGCGAGCCCTCGATGAGCGTGCGGCCGGCGCCGGCTATACGCGTACCGAACGCCCCCGTGGGAGCTTCCACCGGCGCTTCGCGCTACCGGATTCAGCCGATCCGGAACGGATTACCGCGCGCGGCAGCTTCGGTGTGCTCGAGGTGAGCATCCCCAAGAAGGCGGCTACCGCCCCGCGGCGCATCCAGGTGCAGGGTTGATCATGCCGGGGGCGTGACCCGGCGCGAGGGGCGCCCCCTTTCCCTGGCCGACAGCCAGTCCGCCGTCCCCCGGGCGGGCCGCGCGGGTGCGCTGCGCTGGCTCCACCTTCCGCGCAGTGGGTATCATCAATGGCTCGTTCGGATCCGTTCGCGGGGAGCAGCGCATGAAGTGGCTGGACATCACTACCGGGGAGGTGCGTTCCAAGCAGGAGCAGGAGAGCCGGCGTGCCGCCGAGCGCGCGGACGACCCGCGCGGGCAGTATCGCCGCCGGGTGCACGCCGCGCTGGCGTACGTGATCCGGCCGGAACTGGAGCGCTGGCTGGCCGGGTCCGGGCACGAGGGAGAGCTTCAGCTTCCTGACGGTTGCGACGGGACCCTGGCCCTGTCAACCGGCCCGGGCACGCGGCTGAGCTTTCGCGGACAGCCCGAGCGCGGGACCGTGCTGGTGAGCCTGCCGGGTGACGGCGCGGACGCGCAGGCACGGGAACTCTCGGCCGACGCGGTCAGTCCGGTATATGTAAGGAGGTTATTGAACGGGCTGGCCGCCGGGGACTGAGTCTCCCGGCCGAGGCGCCCCGGCGCCGCCCGGCTGAGACAAGGGAGGCCAAATGGGCAGAAACCTCGCGCAGAAGCTCATCGCCGCTCATCTCGCGGAGGGCGACCTACAGCCCGGTCGTGAAATCGGTCTGGAAATCGACCAGACCCTCACCCAGGACGCCACCGGCACCATGGTCATGCTGGAGCTGGAGGCCATGGGCCTGGACCGGGCGCATACTGAGCTTTCGGCCCAGTACGTCGATCACAATCTGCTACAGGCCGATTTCAAGAACCCCGACGATCACCTCTTCCTGCGCAGCGCCTGCCGGCGCTTCGGCATCTGGTTCAGCCGACCGGGCAACGGCGTCAGTCATCCGCTGCACATGGAGCGCTTCGGCCGGCCCGGACGCACCCTGCTGGGTTCGGACAGCCACTCCTGCGCGGCCGGCTCCCTGGGCATGCTGGCGATCGGCGCCGGCGGGCTGGAGGTCGCGCTGGCGATTGCGGGCCGGCCCTTCCACGTCAACATGCCGCGGGTGCTGGGGGTAAAGTTGACCGGTGAGCTGCCCGACTGGGTCAGCGCCAAGGACGTGATCCTGGAAATGCTGCGCCGGCACGGGGTCAAGGGCGGTGTCGGCCGCGTGATCGAGTATTACGGTCCGGGTCTGGCGAGCCTTTCCGCCATGGACCGGCACGTGATCGCGAACATGGGCGCCGAGCTGGGGGCGACCGCCACGGTGTTCCCGGCCGACGATGCGGTGCGCCGGTTCATGGCCCAGCAGGGCCGCGAGGACGAGTTCGAGGCTCTGGAGGCGGATCCCGACTGCGGCTACGACGAGCACGACGAGATCGACCTTTCCTCGCTCGAGCCCCTGATCGCCTGTCCCAGCAGCCCGGGCAATGTGGTGCCAGTGCGCGAGGTGGCCGGCCGCGAGATCTACCAGAGCTATATCGGGTCCTCGGCGAATCCCGGCCTGCGGGACTTCAGCGTGGCCGCGGACATCGTCGACGGGCGCATGGTGCACGACCGGGTCTCGTTCGACGTGAATCCCACCTCGCGCCAGATCCTGGAGAACCTGGTCGAGTCCGGGGCCCTGATGAAGCTGATCCACGCCGGTGCCCGCATCCACCAGGCCGGGTGCAACGGCTGCATCGGCATGGGCCAGGCTCCCGCGACGGGGCGCATCAGCCTGCGCACCGTGCCGCGCAACTTCCCGGGACGTTCGGGCACCCGGGAGGATGCGGTCTACCTGTGCAGCCCGGAGACAGCGGCCGCATCCGCGCTCGCGGGGCGCATCAGCGACCCGCGCGACCTGGACATGGATTACCCCCGGTTCCGCGAGCCGGAACGGGTGAAGCTCAACACCGGGATGCTCGCGCCGCCGCCGGAGGACGGGCGCGGCGAGCAGCTGGAGAAGGGGCCCAACATCCAGAGCCTGCCGGAGTTCGAGCCGCTACCGGATACGCTGTCCGCGCCGGTGCTGCTGAAGGTGGGTGACAACGTTTCCACCGACGAGATCATGCCCGCCGGCGCCGAGGTGCTGCCGTACCGGAGCAACATCCCGCAGATCAGCCGCTTCGTCTACCGCCAGGTGGACGAGGAGTATGCGGCTCGGGCGCTCGAGGAGGGGCGTGGCCACTTCATCGTGGGTGGCTACAACTACGGCCAGGGCTCGAGCCGCGAGCACGCGGCCATCGCGCCGCGCTACCTGGGCCTGCGGGCCGTGGTGGCGAAGGATTTCGCCCGCATTCACCGCGAGAACCTGATCAACTTCGGGGTGTTGCCCCTGGTCCTCGTCCGGCCCGACGACCTCGACCGCATCCGGCAGGGTGACGAGCTCGAGCTGCCGGAGGCGCGCGGTCGGCTCGCGCGGGGCGAAGCTCTGGAGCTTCGCAACGGCACGCGCGGGGAAAGCTATCCGGTCGAGCATGGGATGAGCGACCGCCAGGTGCGCATGGTCCTGGCAGGCAGCCTGATCAACCTGGTGCGCGACGAGGCTGCTTGAGAGGGGACGGCGGCGCGCCGGGGCCGACAAGGACTTTTAGCGCAGCAGACGGATCCGGTGCGGCAGGCTGACCTCCAGCGTCACCGGCAGGTGATCCGAGACAGCGCCGCTGAGCGCCCGCGCATCGTGCACCTCCAGTCCCGGCGACACCAGGATGTGGTCCAGGCCCCGCCGCGGGCGCCAGCTGGGATAGCTGGCCAGCGCCGGCGTGGCACTGCGCAGCCGGGTATGGCGCAGCGGGCTGTCCTCGATCACGCCCTGCGTGTGCACGTTCATGTCCCCCATGATGATCACGTGCTCGTGTTCGCTCACCATGCGGCGCAGGTATTCCAGCTGTCGCTGGCGTGAACGCCGCCCCAGCGCCAGGTGCACGATCACCAGGAACAGCGCGTCGTGGCGGTCCTCGCCGTAGCGCACCACCATCGCCCCCCGGCCGGGGAACAGGCCGGGCAGGCGGTGCTCCACGATCGAGTGGGGGCGATAGCGCGTCAGCAGCCCCAAGCTGTGCCGCGCGATCCGCAGGTTACGGTTGACCTGTACGTACCAATACGGGAAACCCGCCTTCTGCGCCAGATACTCCACCTGATTGACGTTGCCGCTGCGCAGGCTGCCGGCATCGGCTTCCTGCAGGGCGACAACGTCATAGCCACCCAGCATCTCGGCGATACGGTCCAGGTTGCGCTGGCGGGTCGGACTGGGAAGGAAGTGGCGCCACCCGCGCGTCACGTAATGATGATAGGCGCCGGTTTCGATGCCCACCTGGATGTTGTAGGTGAGCAGCTTCAGGCGCTGGCGATCGACGGGGGGCTGGTACGCGCGGGAGCCACGGTCATGCACTGGCTGTCTCGCGGCCCCCGGATCGAGGTGGGCGCTTTCGCTGTAAGTCTCTTCCATCGGTTTCGGTCGGTCAGGCGGGCAGAAGCGATCCGGCCAACACGCGCGCGGCGCGCGTCGATGTTTCCGGGCCGCCGGGGGCTCCTGTCAGGCTTGCCTCCTCCCGCGAGCCGGGGGGCAAGACAAGAGACATCAGCGAAATTGTACCACGCACGTCTGCTTTACCGCCCTGCCGCGCTTTGCCTCGTGGACCCGGCCCCTGTTCTGCTGAAGCCCCCCGGCGAGCGTCGGTCGACCGACGCCCGGGCGGGGCGCAGGGGTGAGACGCGGGCGCACCGGGCTGGTTCCCCCGGGGCCGCCTTGCGTATAATGGGCCGCCCATGAACCATTGATCGCGAACACCGCGAGTGTGCCGAGCGCCATGGCCGAACAACCCCTCAATGATGCGAATGTCGTCGCCCAGGACCTGCTCGTGATGCCGGCCGAGTTGAAGGCCGAGCTGCCACTGACCGATGCCGCACGCGAGACCGTTCTGCGCGGGCGGGGGACTATCCGGGGCATCCTCGATCGCCGCGATCCCCGGCTGATGGTGGTGGTCGGGCCGTGCTCGATCCACGACCTGCGCGCGGCGCGCGAGTACGCCGAGCGGCTCCGCCGGCTCGCCGCCGAGGTCGACGACACGCTGCTCCTGGTGATGCGGGTCTACTTCGAGAAGCCGCGCACCACGGTCGGATGGAAGGGGTTTATCAACGACCCGCACATGGACGATTCCTTCGACATCGAGGCGGGCCTGCGCGCGGCCCGCGGTTTGTTGATCGAGCTCGCCGAAGCCGGCCTGCCGGCCGCCACCGAGGCACTGGATCCCATCGTGCCGCAGTACCTTGGAGACCTGATCTCCTGGTCCGCGATCGGTGCCCGCACCGCCGAGTCCCAGACCCACCGCGAGATGGCCAGCGGCCTGTCGACGCCGGTCGGGTTCAAGAACGGCACGGACGGCAGCCTGGACGTGGCGATCAATGCGCTGCATTCGGTGTCCAAACCGCACAGCTTTCTGGGCATCAATAACGAGGGCCGCTGCGCGGTGATCCGCACCCGCGGAAACACTTACGCGCACATGGTGCTGCGGGGCGGGTCGCAGCCCAACTACGATTCGGTCAACATCGCCCTGTGCGAGCGCACCCTGAGCGACGCCGGGCTCGCCCCCAATATTGTCGTCGACTGCAGCCACGCCAACTCGCGCAAGGACCCGGCGCTGCAGGAGCTGGTTGCCGAGGACCTCACGGGACAGATCCTCGAGGGCAACCGCTCGATCATCGGGATGATGCTCGAGAGCCACCTGAACGCCGGCAGGCAGTCGCTCCCGGCGGACCTGTCCGAGCTGCAGTACGGCGTGTCGGTCACCGATGCCTGCATGGACTGGGCCACCGCCGAGCGGGTGCTCCGGGAGGTTCGCCGCAAGCTCCGCGACGTGCTGGGGCGGCGCGTCGCGGCCTGACCTCCAAAGAGGTGGCGGAGTGTTCACCTCCCGGCATCTTCGAGGCGGGCGGCGAGCGCCCGCAGGCGCCGGCGCAGCGCCTGCACCTCGTCGAGCAGGTCGAGGGCCAGCGCGGCTCCCGCGAGATTGACGCCGAGGTCGCGCTGCAGCCGCAGGGCGGTATTGACCCGCGCCGCGGCCCAGGGCGGAAACAGCCACGCCTCCGCCCCCGAGCGCGGCAGGGGCTCCAGCAGGCCTTCGGTCATCATCTCGATCACCAGGTCCGCGTGTACCTCGCACAGGCGGCACAGCTCCGCCATCGCCAGCGGACGCTCCTGGTCGGGCGGCACGACCGTACCCGGGTCCTGTGGTTCGTTCATTGCTGCCGCTCCAGCTCTTCGCGGGGATTCATGGGCATCTGCCGCGCCATGCGCTGCATCAGTTCCCGGTCCTCCTCGGAGCGCACGGGCGGCACCACGATCCGGATCGTGACGTACTGGTCGCCGGGCGGCCTGCCGGGCAGGCCCCGACCCTTCAGGCGCAGGCGACGGCCGGCCTGGGTGCCCGCGGGGATCTTCATGTCGACCGGTCCGCCCAGCGTGGGCACCGCCACCGTGGTGCCGAGCGCGGCCTCCCAGGGCGTCACGGGCAAAGTCAGCTGGATGTCGCGGCCGTCCGCCGTGAACAGCGGATGGCGCTCGAATTCCACCTCGAGGTAGAGGTCGCCGGACTCGCCATCGCCCGCGCCGGCGCTGCCCTGGCCGGGCAGTCGGATTCTCTGGCCCTCCCGCACGCCGGCCGGAATGCGCACGTTCAGGCTGCGCGTGCCGCGGCGCACACGGCCCCGTTCATCAATCTCCGGAGACTGCAGGGTCAGCGTGCGCGTGGCGCCCCGGTAGGCATCCTCCAGCGAGATGCGGATGCGCGCCTGCTGGTCTTCGCCGCGCATGCGAAAGCCCGCGCCGAACGGGCTCCGGGTGCCGCGGCGGCGACCGAACAGCGACTCGAAGAAGTCACTGAACGCACCGCTGTCCACGCCGCTGAACCCACCACTGAAGTCGAAGCCGCTCTCCCATCCCGGCGGCGGCCGGAAATCCTCGCCCGCGTGATAGCCCTGGCCGACGTTGTCGTAGGCCTTGCGTTTCTCGGGATCGCGCAACACCTCGTAGGCTTCGCCGATCTCCTTGAAGCGGGCCTCCGCGTCGGGCTCCTTGCTGACGTCCGGATGATACTTCCGGGCGAGCTTACGGTAGGCCCGCTTGATGTCGTCCTGGCTCGCATCGCGCGGGACGCCGAGAATCTCGTAGTAGTCCTTGAACTCCATGTCTTCGCTTCTTCCGGCTGCGGAGTGTTCCGGGAAGGCCCTGTCGAGAAGATAGGGGCGTGCCGGGCGTTTTCAATGCGTGATTTGGTCGCGCTCGCGAGCGCGTCCGGAGCGAGCGATGCGGGCCGGCAGCGGCTGGCGCGGTCAGCAAAGCGCAAAAGATGCCGCATTCGTGACGATTGAGAGCAAAACCCGGCACGATCGCGAAACTTTCTGCCTCCTTGACGCTGCTGCCCGGATGGCGATACGTTCGACGGCATGCGGTATTCGAACATGTGTCCGAATATCGCACAAGGGCAGCCCCAGGCTTGCGGTCCGCCGGCCCGCGCCGTCCGGCAGCGGTTTTCGGGGACCGCAGGGTTCGCCGCACCGACAAGCCCGGTTCCTGGAGAAGACGGTGACGTTCATGCGCAATTGCCGGAAGGGTACCGAGACCGCCGCGCCGGAGCGGGCGACGGTCCGAGGCCGGGGGCGGCGGCGGTGACGCGACGAGTGCGGTTCCACGAGTTCGGGGCGCCCGAGGTGCTCCGTTTCGAGGAGCACGAGCTGCCGGCGCCGGAGCCGGACGAGGCCGTGGTCCGGCTGCAGGCGATCGGTCTGAATCGTGCGGAGGCGGCGTTCCGTCGCGGGCGCTACGTGGAGAAGGCCCGGCTGCCGGCATCGCTCGGGTACGAAGGTGCGGGAGTCGTCGAAGCGGTCGCTCCCGGCACGAGCGGGATCGCGCCCGGGGACTTCGTCAGCATCATCCCCTCCTTCTCGATGAACCGCTACGGCGTTTACGCGGAGCGGGCGGTGGTGCCCGCGGACGCGCTCCTGCCGGTGCCGCGGGGTCTGCACGCCGCCGGGGCAGCCGGGATCTGGATGGCCAACCTGACGGCGTACGGTGGCCTGGTGGACATCTGTCGCCTGGGCGAGGGCGAGTCGGTGGTGATCACGGCCGCCTCCAGCAGCGTCGGGCTGGCCGCCATCGACGTCGCGCGGCGCGTTGGCGCGGTGCCGATCGCGGTCACGCGCTCGCCGGGCAAGCGGCGGGCGCTGCAGCGGGCCGGCGCGGCGCGCGTGATCGTCTCCGGCGAGGAGCCTCTCGGCGAGAGCGTGCGTGAGCTGACCGACGGGGCCGGCGCCCGCGTGGCCTTCGATCCGGTGGGGGGCGAGATGGTTGCGCTGCTGGCAGAGGCGCTCGCGCCGGAGGGCACGTTGGTCCTTTACGGCAACCTGAGCGGACAAATGCGCGAGACCCCGATCCCCTTCGGCGCGATGGCGGGGAAGGGTCTCAGCCTGCGGGGCTACCTGGTATTCGAGGTGATCCACGACCGCGCGCGTTTCGCCCGGGCGCGGGAGTTCATCCTCCAGGGCCTGTCGGACGGGAGCCTGAAGCCGCACATCGACCGGACCTTTCCGTTCGAGGAGATCGTGGCGGCGCATCGCTATCTCGAGGGCGGGGACCAGGTGGGCAAGATCGTGGTCACGGTGGACGGCGGGGAATGAGTGCCGGCGCCTTCGCCGGAGGTGCCGGCCCCGGCCGCGGGCGGCGAAGAGACGAGGGAGGGCGAGAGGTGGTCGAGGAAGGGGAGCTGCTGTGGGAAGCCACGCCCGAGCGGGTGCGGAATGCCCACCTGACACGCTACCTGCGCTGGCTGGAACGCACCCGGGGCCTGTCTTTCGAGGACTACTCCGGACTGTGGCAATGGTCGGTGGATTCGCTGGAGGAATTCTGGGCCAGCATCTGGGACTACTTCGGGATCGAACCCGGGACCGGTTACGAGCGGGTGCTGGCGAGCCGGCAGATGCCGGGCGCCGACTGGTTTCCGGGCGCCCGCCTGAACTACGCCGAGCACGTGCTGCGCGGTGCCCGCTCCGGCGAGACCGCGCTGCTGTACTGCGGCGAGGACATGGATCTCCACGCGATGCCCTGGGACGAGCTGGCCGGCTCCGTGCGCCGCGTGGCGACGGCCTTGCGGGCGCTCGGCGTGCGTCCCGGGGACCGGGTTGCGGGCTACCTGCCGAACGTACCCGAGACCATCATCGCGATGCTGGCGACGACCAGCATCGGCGCGATCTGGGCGGTATGCTCGCCCGACTTCGGCGTGCAGGGCGTGCTGGACCGCCTGTCCCAGCTGCGGCCCAGGATACTGCTGTGTACCGACGGATACAGCTACGGCGGGCGCTTCTATGACCGCCGCGAGGTCGTGTCCGGAATCCGCTCCCGGATCGAAAGCCTGGACCAGGTGATCCACGTGCCGGCGCGCCCGCGCAACGGCGGCGCCGCGCTCCCGGACGCGCTGGAGTGGGAGGCGCTGCTCCAGCGCCCGGACCCGGGTCCGGAGAGCTTCCGCTGCGAGCGGGTGCCGTTCTCCCACCCCCTGTGGATCCTGTTCTCCTCCGGCACCACCGGCCTGCCGAAGGCGATCGTGCATGGGCACGGCGGCATCCTGCTGGAGATGAAGAAGCTGCTCCATTTCCACATGGACCTGCATCCGGGCGAGCGGCTGTTTTTTTTCACCACCACCGGCTGGATGATGTGGAACTTCCTGGCCAGCTCGCTGCTGGCCGGCGTGCTGCCCGTGCTCTACGACGGCCGGCCCGACTATCCGGACGCGGTCCATCTCTGGCGTCTCGCCGAGCAGGCGCGGGTCGGATTCTTTGGCACCAGCCCGGCGTTCGTGGAGGTGATGCGCAAGCAAGGCGTCGAGCCCGGCCGGCAGTTCGACCTTTCCGCGCTGCGCACCATCATGCCGGCGGGGTCGCCGGTGTCGGCGGAGTGCTCGAAGTGGTTCTACGACCACGTCAAGCGGGACTTGTGGCTGGCCACCGGCAGCGGCGGCACCGACGTTTGCACGGGACTGGTAGGCGGCGTTCCCACCCTGCCGGTCTATGCCGGCGAGATCCAGGGCCCGTCGCTGGGCGTGGCCGCCCGCGCCTACAACGACGACGGCGAGCCGCTCGTGAACGAGCTGGGCGAACTGGTGATCACCGAGCCCATGCCGTCGATGCCGGTGTTCCTGTGGGATGACGACGACGGCAGCCGGTACCGCGAGGCGTATTTCGATCGTTTCCCGGGCGTGTGGCGCCACGGCGACGCCTTCGAGATCAACGCGCGCGGCGGCTGTTTCGTGCGCGGCCGCTCCGACGCCACTCTGAACCGCCACGGCGTGCGCATCGGCACCGCGGAAATCTACCGCACGCTGCAGGAGATGCCGGAGGTCGACGACGCCCTGATCGTGGACCTGCGCCGGCCGGACGGCGACTCCTTCATGCCGCTGTTCGTCCGGCTGCGCAACGGCCACCGCCTGGACGACGCGCTCCGGCAGCGCATCTTCTCCACCCTCCGCCAGGCCTACTCGCCGCGTCACGTGCCCGACGCGGCCTACGCGGTGGACGACATCCCCATGACCATCAGCGGCAAGAAGCTGGAGGTCCCGGTGCGCAGGATCCTGCAGGGGGTGCCGGCGGAAAAGGCGGTGAGCCGGAGCGCGATGCGCAATCCGGAGGCGCTGGACTGGTTCCAGCGCTACGCTCGAGAGATGCATGCATAGACAACACAAGGTTCCGTCGCGTGACAGGAGCCGCGCTGTTCTGGAGGAGAAAGCAGCCATGGGCAAAGCCACCACGCACCCGTTCCCGCTGCCATCCGCGGTGAAGCCGGTTCCCGGCACGGAGGGCTCGGAGACCATGTACCCGTATTTCACCCGGGTCCGGCCGGAAGATGACCGGAAGTTCTGGTTCTACAACTCCATGCATTTTCCCGAGCCCATGCCCTCCTTCGACGTGGTCACCGCGGAGATCCCCTACATCGCGATGGGCGCGTTCACCACTCGCGTGTTCGCCATCCCGCCAGCGCTGGGGGTCGAGCACCGGATCATCAACGGCCGGATCTACATCTCGGTCGGCTCGGTCACCGACCAGCAGGAGATCGGCCGCCGCGCCGAGGTTTTCCAGGAGCGTGCCGGCTACTACTACGAGAACTGGGACCGCCTGTACGGCGAGTGGAAGCAGCGGATGAACGCCCTGCTCGACGAGGTGGCTTCCATCGAGGTGCCACCGCTGCCCGAGTTCGAGGACCGGGAGGTGGTGATGCAGGCCCGCGGCATCGCCCAGAACCACTACATCCGCGAGGCCTACAACCGCACCATCGAGAGCTTCTCCAAGATGTGGCAGTACCACTTCGAGTTCCTGCTGCTGGGCTACGGGGCCTACCTCACGTTCCTGGAGTTCTGCCGGGCCTGTTTCCCGGAGATCGAGGACCAGACGGTGGCCCGCATGGTGGGCGGCGTCGAGGTGCTCATGTACCGACCGGAAGCGGAGCTGAAGAAGCTGGCGAAGCGGGCGGTGGACCTGGGCGTCGACGACCTGTTCACCGAGGACCGCGCGCCGGCCGACGTGCTGGCGGACCTGGAGCGGCGTGGCGACGCCGGCCGCAAGTGGAAAGAGGCGCTGGAGCAGGCCCGCGAGCCGTGGTTCAACATGCTCACCGGCGACGGCTTCTACCACCATCACCGCAGCTGGAACGATGACCTGTCGGTGCCGTTCTCGGCGCTGGCCTACTACACCGGCCAGGTCCGCGAGGGCGTCAGCCTGGAGCTGCCGACCGAGGAACTGAAGCGGGAGCGGGAGCGGATCGCGCGGGAATACCGCGACCTGCTCACCAGCGATGAGGACCGCCAGTCCTTCGACCAGATGCTGGGGCTTTGCCGCCTGGTGTTCCCCTACGTCGAAGAGCACAAGTTCTACTGCGAGCACTGGTTCACCTCGCTTTTCTTCAACAAGATCCGCGAGTTCGGCGCGCTGCTGGAGCGCTTCGGCGTGCTGGAGACCGGCGAGGACATCTTCCACCTGCACTACAGCGAGGCGGAACAGGCGCTGGTGGATGTCGCGCTGGCCTGGGCCGCGGGGACGCCGCCGGTTGGCGCCGACCACTGGCAGCCGATCGTGGCGCAGCGCAAGCAGTGGCTGGAGAAGTTTGCCGAGTGGGAGGCACCGCCCGCGCTGGGACCGGTGCCGGAGACCATCGGCGACCCGGCCGTGCAGATGCTCTGGGGCATCACCAAGGACAGCCTGGCCCGGTGGGCGACGCCGAAGGAGGAGCAGGAAGCGGGCCGGATCGTCGGCTTCGCGGCGTCCCGGGGCGTGGTCGAGGGGCCCGCGCGGGTGCTGCACAACGTCAACGAGATCGGGAAGATCCGCGAGGGTGAGATCCTGGTCTGCCCCGTGACCAATCCCAGCTGGGGGCCGGTCTTCGGCAAGATCAAGGCCACCGTGTCCGACATCGGGGGGACCATGTCGCATGCGGCCATCGTCGCGCGCGAGTACGGCATGCCGGCCGTGGTCGGCACCGGCGATGGCACCCAGCGGATCCGGACCGGCCAGCGGCTGCGCGTGGACGGCGGAACCGGGGTGGTGACCATCCTGGAGTGATGCGGCCGGAGGGAATGCGCGGCGGGGACTGCGGTCCCACGGGGACAGGAGGACGGAGATGACGAACCGTATGCCACTGGTGAACTGGTTCGAGGACATCGGGATGGACAGCCGGCCGACGGTCGGCGGCAAGGGCGGCAGCCTCGGCGAGCTGGTGCGCGCCGGCATCCGGGTGCCGCCGGGCTACGTGGTCACGACCGGGGCGTTCCGCCGGTTCATGGCGCGGCTCGACCCGGGCGGCGGGATCCGCAAGGCGGTCGCGGCCCTGGATCCCGAAGACGTCCCGGCCCTGCAGGCGCGTCTGGGCGAGATCCGCGAGCGCATCTGCGGCGCGGCCATGCCGGACGCGCTGCGGGGCCCGATCGAGAGGTGTTACCGCGAGCTCGACGGGAACGGAGACGGCCTACCGGTGGCGGTGCGCTCCAGCGCCACCAGCGAGGACAGCGCCGATGCCAGCTTCGCCGGGTTGCAGGACACCTATCTCTGGGTACGCGGGAGCGACGACGTGATCGATTACATCCGCGCGTGCTGGGCCAGCCTGTATAGCGTGGAATCGGTCGCCTACCGGCGCCGTCGGGAAATGCCCGAGGACGAGCTTGCCATCGCGGTGGTGGTCCAGAGGATGGTCGAGTCGCGCGCCTCGGGCGTGATGTTCACCCGCAGCCCCACCACCGGCGATCCGTCGGTGATCGCGATCGAGGCCAGCTGGGGCCTTGGCTCCTGCGTGGTGAGCGGTGAGGTCACCCCCGACACCCTACTGGTGAACAAGGTGACCGGCGAGGTCATACGGCAGCAGGTCTCGAGGAAGCAGGTGCGCCACGTGCCCGATCTCGAGGCCGGCGGGGTGCGCGTCGAGAGGGTCCCCGACGAGCTGCAGGAAACCCGTGTGCTGGAGGACGGACACATCCGGGAGCTGGTGGACACCGCCCGGAAGGTAGAGCGGCACTACGGCTGTGCCCAGGACATCGAGTGGGCGATCGCGCATGGGCCGGAGGGCGCCGGGGTCTACCTGCTCCAGAGCCGGCCGGAGACCGTGTGGAGCGGAGCAGCCGCCGAACCGGCGGTGGCGCCGCGGAGGAAGGCCACCGATCACGTGTTCGCGCTGTTCGGCGGAGGGCGCTGACGGCGGGGAGCGAAGGCATGTTTCTTGAGGACGAGGACATACAGGAGATCCTGAGGCTGCTGGACGCCTCGGGGTTCGACTCGATGCAGCTGGACACCGGCCGTTTCCGCGTGGTCCTGCGGCGCTCCGGCGAAGGCGGGGAAGGCTGGACCTCCGAAACCCTCCTCACTCCTGCCGGACGCGGGACCGGCGGGGAGGCGGTCGGCGGCGGCGCTGCGCCGGACCGGCCCGGGGTTCCGCCCAGCACCGAACCCGGCCTGGTCGATATCCGCGCGAGCCTGGCCGGGACCTTCTACCGCGCGCCCAAGCCCGGCGCCGAGCCGTTCGTCGAGGTGGGCAGCCGGGTCGACGAGGAAACCACCCTGTGCATCCTGGAGGCAATGAAGCTGATGAATTCGCTGCGCGCGGGCGTCACCGGAGCGGTGGCCGAGATCTGCGTGGAGAACGGGGAGTTCGTGCAGCAGGACGCCATCCTCATGCGGGTGCGTACGGAGGTGGCATGATCCGCCGCGTGCTGGTCGCCAACCGGGGCGAGATCGCCGCGCGCGTCATCCGTACCTGCGCCCGTCTCGGCATCGAGACCGTGCTCGCGGCCTCGGAGGCCGATGCCGACTCGGTCCCGGCCCGTCTCGCGAATGAGGTGCGGGTGATCGGGCCGGCGCCCGCCGCGCAGAGCTACCTGGACGCGGACCGTATCGTGGCCTCGGCCCGCCAGGGGCAGGTCGACGCGGTCCACCCCGGCTACGGCTTCCTGTCCGAGAACGCCCGCCTGGCGGCCGCCTGCGAAGCGGCCGGCCTGGTGTTCATCGGCCCCACGCCGGCGCAGCTCGCGGCCCTCGGGGACAAGCTCGAGGCGCGCCGGCACGCGGCGGCAGCCGGTCTTCCGGTCGTGCCGGGCGGCTCGGTGGAGACGTTCGATGACGCCCGGCGGGTCGCGCGGGAGATTGGCATGCCGCTGCTGATCAAGGCGGTCGGCGGCGGCGGCGGGCGGGGCATGCGCCTGGTGCGCGAGGCCGGGGAGCTCGAGGACGCCGTCGGCACGGCCATGGCCGAGGCCGCGGCCGCCTTTGGCGACGCCCGGATCTATATCGAGCGCTACGTCGAGCAGGGCCGTCACGTCGAGATCCAGGTGCTCGGGGACGGCCGCGAGGTGATTCACCTGGGGACGCGCGATTGCTCCATCCAACGCCGTTACCAGAAGCTGATCGAGGAAGCCCCGGCTCCGGCGCTGCCGGATGCCATGCGCGAGGGGTTGCATCGCGGCGCGGTAGAGCTCGGGCGGCACCTGGGCTACCGGGGCCTGGGAACGGTGGAGTGCCTGGTGGACCTGGAGCGGGAACGCTGCTACTTCCTGGAGATGAACGCGCGTATCCAGGTGGAGCACCCGGTTACCGAGGCCATTACCGGGCTCGACCTGGTCGCCGAGCAGATCGCGGTGGCCGGGGGAGGGCGGCTGCCGCTGGCCCAGGCGGAGGTGGCTTTCGCGGGCCACGCTATCGAGTGCCGGATCAACGCGGAGGACCCGGAGCATGACTTCCGGCCGTCGCCGGGAACGGTGCGTGCCGCCTGGTGGCCGGTGGGTCCCGGCGTGCGGGTGGACACGCACGTGGTTTCGGGCACGGTGGTTCCGCCGCACTACGATTCGCTGGTCGGCAAGGTCATCGCCACGGGCGACGACCGCGACGCGGCCCTGCGGCGCATGCGTGCCGCGCTGGGCCGATTGCGGCTGGACGGGATTCAGTGCAACGCTGCGCTGCACGCGGAGGTGATGGCGGACCCGGAGTTCGCCCGCGGCGGCGTTGACACCGGTTACTTCCCCGCCTTCCTCGCGCGGCGGGCCGAGATCGAGGAGCTGAGTGATGGCCCGGATTGAGCTCGTGGACGTCTCCCTGCGGGACGGCAACCAGAGCCTGTGGGGTGCGACCGGCCTGACCACGCCGATGATGCTGCAGATCGCCCCGGTCCTGAACCGCGTGGGCTTCAAGGCGCTGGATTTCATTTCCAGTTCGCACATGGGCGCGGCCGTGCGCTACCAGCGCGAGGATCCGTGGGAGCGCATCCGACGGATGCACTGGCTGGCACCGGACACGCCGTTGCAGTTCATCACCACCGGCATGCGCTTCATCTCCTGGGAGTCCTCCTCCGATGAGTTCATGCGCCTGGTGTACCGCCGTCTGGTAGCGAACGGGATCTCGCGCTTCATCCTCCTGGACCCGATGCACGACAAGGACAACCTGCTGCGGGCCGCGCGTATCGCCAAGGAGGAGGGGGCCGAGGAGATCATGGCGGCACTGACGTACACCGTCAGCGCGGTGCACGATGACAACTTCTACGCCGACTTTGCGGCCACCGTGGCGGCATCCCCCCATTTCGACCGCGCCTACATCAAGGATCCCACCGGCCTGCTCACGCCGGAGCGCGCCCGGACGCTGATCCCCGCGGTCCGGGCCCGCCTGGGTGACCTGCCACTGGAGCTGCACTCGCACTGCACACTGGGCCAGTCCCAGTTCAGCTACCTGGTGGCGGCGGAGCTGGGGATCGATGTGTTGCATGTCGGCATTGGGCCGCTGGGTAACGGCACCTCGCTGCCGCCGGCACGGCGCACCATCGCGAACCTGCGTGACCTCGGCCACACCATCGATATCGACGATCAAGCTCTCGCGAGGGTGGCGCAGTATTTCGAACGTGTCGCCCGCACCGAGGGGCTGCCAGCCGGCCGGCCGGGCGAGTTCGACGCTGCCTTCGTGCGCCACCAGGTGCCTGGCGGCGTGATGACCACCATGCGGCGCCAGCTCGCGGAGATGGGCATGGCCCACCGGATCGACGAGGTGATCGAGGAGGTCGAGCAGGTGCGCGCCGAGCTGGGCTACCCGATCATGGTCACGCCGTTTCCCCAGATTGTGTGCACGCAGGCGACCTTCAATATCATGAGCGGGGAGCGCTACGCGACCGTGCCGGATCAGGTGACTCGCTATATCCTGGGCAAGTTCGGGCGTCCCACGGCGCCGGTGGACGACGATGTCCGCGACCGCATCGTCTCGTCGGCCCGCGCCAGGGAGATCATGGACGAGCCGCCGCCGCCAAGCCTGGCCGAGATCCGCCGGCGCTTCCCCCGCGGCATGTCGGATGACGAGTTCCTGTTGCGGGCGGTGATGCCGGCGGAGCAGGTCGACGCCATGAAGGCAGCGGGACCCGCGCGCCGGACCTGGGATCCCGACGCCCGCTCGGTGATCCGATTGCTGGAGGGGCTGAGCAAACGTCCCCGGGTGTCCGGCCTGGTGGTGGAGAACCCCGGCTTTCGGCTGGCGCTCGGCCGGAGCCGGCCATCGGAGGAGGAGGCGGACCGGACGGCGGATGCTGCGCCGCCGGTCGAGGATCGACGTGACACGGGAACCGGGTAGCCGCGCATGGACATTGCCACCGACATACTGACCCGCCTGCACGCAGCGCGGGGATTCGTGCTCGACATGGACGGGACGCTGGTCCTCGGCGACCGCCGCAACCATGGCCTCCGGCCCCTGCCGGGTGCGATCGCGATGACCGACTACCTGCTCGAGCGCGAGCTGCCGCTGGTGGCCTTCACCAACGGAACCGCACGTACGCCTGCCGACTACGCGGAGGCCCTGGGAGCGGCCGGATTCTCGCTGCCGGCGGATAAGGTGGCCACGCCCGCCCGGGTCGCCGGCGACTGGTTCGCGCGGCAGGGCATGCGCCGGGTCATGGTCATCGGCATCGAGGGGGTGTACGGGCCTATCCGGGACGCCGGCCTGGAGGTGGTCACGCCGCCGTTTCGCAAGGCGGATGTCTCGGGGGAGGGCCAGGTCGACGCGATCTTCGTCGGCTGGTACCACGACGTGACCCTGGACGACATCGAGGCCGCCTGCAACGCGGTGTGGGGCGGCGCCGCGCTGTTCAGCGCGTCCATGGCCCCGTTTTTCGCCACGGCGAACGGGCGGGCTATGGGCACCTCGGTAGCGATCGTCTCGGCCATCCAGGGCGTGACCGGCTGTGACGCCACGGTGCTCGGTAAACCGGCAGTGGACGCGTTGCGCTGCGTGGCGGGTTACTTGGGCATCGAGCCGGAGGATCTCGCCGTGGTGGGCGACGATCCCGCGCTGGAAGTGCCCATGGCGCGTCGGGGCGGAGCCCTGGCCATCGGCGTGGAAACCGGCCTGGCCGGCCGGTCCGACTTCGAACGGCTGCCCGCGGGCGACCGCCCCCACCTGGTGGTCGCCGACATCGGCGAGCTGCTGGGCCTGTACCGGGCCGGCTGAACTTCGTCCGCCGCGAAATTCCCGATCCGACGGCTCCGCCGGCGGATCCCAGGCAATCGGAGGAACAAGACGACATGGATCCCGACAAACTCGTAGCCATCGACGTGCATACTCACGCGGAGGTCTCCTGCCGGCAGCCCCCGGACGAGTTCGGCAAAGAGTTCGACGAGGCGGCCGACCGCTATTTCAAGAACAGCTCCCGGCCCACCATCCCGGAGACCATCGAGTACTACCGCGAGCGCAACATCGGCCTGATCATGTTCACGGTGGACGCCGAGGCCGAGATGGGTCGCCGACGGATCTCCAACGAGGAGATCGCGGAGGCTGCGGCCGAGAACAGCGATATGATGATGGCGTTCGCCAGCATCGACCCGCACAAGGGCAAGATGGGCCTGCGCGAGGCGCGCCGGATGATCGAGGACTACGATATCTCCGGCTTCAAGTTCCACCCCACGGTGCAGGGCTTCTTCCCCAACGACCGCATGGCCTATCCGTACTACGAGCTGATCGCCGAGGCGGGCCTGCCGGCGATCTTCCACAGCGGCCACTCGGGCATCGGCACCGGGATGCCGGGCGGCGGCGGCATGCGGCTGAAGTACTCCAACCCGATGCACCTCGATGACGTGGCCGCCGACTTTCCCGACATGACGGTGATCATCGCCCACCCGTCGTTCCCCTGGCAGGACGAGGCGCTTTCGGTCTGCCTGCACAAGCCCAATGTCTACATCGACCTGTCGGGCTGGTCGCCCAAGTACTTCCCGCCGCAGCTGGTGCACTACGCCAATACCATGCTGCGCAAGAAGATGCTGTTCGGCTCGGACTTCCCTCTGATCCGTCCGGACCGTTGGCTCAGCGACTTCGAGGAGGCCGGCTTCCGCGACGAGGTGCGGCCCTTGATCCTCAAGGACAACGCCGTGCGGATGCTGGGGCTGAAGTCGTCCGGCGCCGGCTGAGCTGCGGAGCGGTGTCCCGGGCGCTGAGGTGACCCTTGCGGGCCCGGCTTGCCGTGACCTGCTCGCGCCGGCGCGGGACCGGTGCGTCGCCGTGCGCCCGCGGAAGGGCAGGCGCGCCCGTGATCACTGGAAGCTCGTGGCCGGTGCCGCCACGCGACAGTGCTTGTCGTAGCGCCCGGGTAGGGTCGCATACCAATCCTGTGGCCGCGATCCGGGGTCACCGACTTGCCGGGGGGCGCTCCTCGCGGGTGGTGAGAGCCCGGCTGGTGACAGCACGGAGAGGCGGAGGCCCGGAGGAGGAATGGTGACGCCATCGCGAATCACCGTGGTTGCGGATGACCGTGAACGCCCGGGTCGCCTGTTTGCCGAGCTTGCTGTCCGGCCCGAGGTTCGCCTCCGGACCGAGCGACTTCCGGCGGGCGATTATCGCGTGGACGCAAGCTTCCTGGTCGAGCGCAAGACGTTGACCGACCTGGCGGCCTCGATCGTGTCGGGACGGTTGTTCGCGCAGGCGCTGCGCCTTGCCCGGGTCGACGGGCTGCGGCCGGTGCTGTTGCTGGAGGGGTGACTCGCGGATCTGCGCGGGTCCGGCTTGCGATGGGAGGCGGTTCAGGGCTCCCTGGTCACGGCAGCCGTGTTCATCGGGTTGCCAGTGCTGCGCGCCCCCTCGGCGACAGCGTCGGCCGACACCCTGCTGTTTCTCGCCCGCCAGGGCCGCAGCCAGGCTCACGGTGCCGCCCGCCGGGAGCCGTGGTGCGCTCCGCCGGCGGTGTTGCGCTCGCTCGACGCAGTCCCACTGCGCCGTCGCTCCCGCGCCTGGCCGGCGAAGCGCACGACGGCTCTGAGGCCTGACAATACCCCCGGGAAGATTGGGATTGCAGGGATTGCCGGGGATCGGGCCAAGGAGGGCGGAGTCGTTGCTGGCACGTTTCGGCAGCCTCGCCGGGGTGGTCAACGCCGATCCGGGGGAGCTCGCGGATGTCTCCGGCATCGGAGCGGAGACCGCGCGACGCATCAAGTGGGCGGTCGAAGAGGCTCCGACCCCGTATCCAGGAGGTGACTCCGGGCGGGGAGTCGTGCTTCTCGAGTGACACCTGTCTGGTTCGAGCGAAGAGGTCCCGTCGCCGGTAGGCCCCGCTTGGCTGGGCGATCCAGACGCATCCGAGCGGCAACCCGGAGTTGCGCGCGTGCTCGATCCCTGCCTTGCTCGCTTCCCGAGGGCAGCCTCTCCAGCCCAAAATCGTTATGGCGCACTTTGCCGGGCATGTGTTTCGCGCACTCGGCTGGCCGCCGCCAGGGCCAGCACGGTCATGCCCAGGCAGAACCCCAGGCCGTGCTGGTAGGCGGCAAAATCGTAGTGGCGTACCCCGTTCTCTATGTGCCCGTTCCAGCCCAGGTCGAGCAACCAGCCGAACACGGTCTGATTGACCGCCACACCGAGGAATAAACCGGTGTTGACCAGGGCGATGCTCATGCCGGAGACGGAGGGATCGGCCGCCTCCTTGGCGCCCGCATAACCCACGGTCATGGCCGATGCAGCCAGCCCCAGCGCGCTGTACAGCAGCAGCGCCGACCCGCCCGGCCCCCAGGGCAGGAGCAGCATGGCGCACCAGGTCGAAGCGGAGACCGCGGCCGCGCCGACGATGAACGGCTTGCGCCGGCGCACTTTGTCGGAGACCCAGCCCATGAGCAGAGCGCCGCCTGCGAGAAAGACCAGGCTCACGGAGGTATAGACGGCCGCGTGCGAACGGTCCAGGCCGAACACGTCGCGCAGCAGCGGCACGCCCCAGAGTCCGGCAAAACCGAAGAACGCGCCGCCCGTGCCGAAACTGGCCCAGAAAATGGCCCAGGCCTGGTGGTCGCGCAGTACACGTGCGATGTCCGCCAGCCAGTGCCGATCGCTGGCTGCGTAGGAGGCTTCGCCCACCATTTCCCGCACTGAGGGAAAACCGGCGTCTTCGGGGGCGTTGCGCACGAAAATGAGTATCAGAACGGCCAGCAACAAGGCCAATACGCCGGCGAAGACGAAGATGCTGCGCCAGGTAAACCAGCTCATCAGCAGGGCGAGCGGCCCGGCAGAGATAAATGCGCCCGCGATGCCGAGCAGAATGGCCAGCCCGCTGACGGCGCCGTAGCGATGTTCGGGGAACCACACGGTGTTTGCCTTCATCAGGCCGACGAAGATGGTGGAGGTGCCAAGACCCATCAGCAGCCGGCCCACGCCCGCGACGGCGAAGGCCGGCGCCAGACCGAAAGCCACCGCGCCCAGCCCGGCCAGCAGCGCGCCGCTGAAGGCGCTGAGCCGGGGACCGAGGCGATCGGAGAGCACGCCGGCCGGCAGCTGCATAGCCGTGTAGACATAGAAGTAAATCGCCACCAGCGTGCCCAGCGCAGCCCCGCCCGTGCCGAACGCCGACATCAGGCTGTCGGTCATGACGCCCGGGGCTGTGCGGTAGAAATAGCCAAGCATGAAGGCCAGCGCCAGCAGGGTGAAGATGAGCCGACGGGTGCGCAGAAAGCGCGCGAGGTCGTAGTCTGGTTCCGCGCTGACGCCCAATCCGGCCTCCAGTCTGGATTGCCCGGCCCTGCTGGCGCTGCAGGACTTGTTTTTTGCAAGGGGTGCGCCGGCCCACGCGGGGACGCATCGGTGCTCCTCGGATGGTATCAGCACCGCCCCCGGGTTGTGGATGAGGGACCTTGTGCGGACCGGCGGCACACGCCGGGGCGTGCCTTGGCCGGCTGACCGCTTTCGTCGGCACGGGGTCAGACGGGTTATGCTGTGCGCATCCGGCCGGTCGGCCCGCGATGCTTGCCGCAGCTGCGGCGTAGCCGTGTAGCACCCTCTTGTGCTTGAGGGCCTCCGGCCCGCCGGGGATGTCCAGCTCGGCCTCGCTGACGACGATGCGGCTCTCGTGCTTGATTTCGATCGGGACGCGCTATAGCGTGCCCTTCGCTCGCTTGGGCTTGGTGACGGTTGTCATGGATGCTCTCCTGGTGGGCGGTGCCAGCAAAGCAGATGGTGGCGCGCTGGTAGCACCGGAGGAGTATCGAACGGCGGAAATGCGTGGTCTTCAAGGGTTAATGGTGGAGAACGGAGAAGGCTCAACAACCCGCACCGCAGAAGCGTATCGGCCTGAAACACCGGTAAAAACCTTGGATCGCAGGCTATCAGTCGCGCCCATGATGCAGTGCACCGACCGGGACGATCGCTACCTGCTGCGGCTGCTGTCGCGCCGGGTGCTGTTGTATACGGAGATGGTCACGGCCGCGGCGCTGTTGCACGGAGACCCCGAACGGCTGCTCGCGTTCGATCCGGTCGAGCATCCGGTGGCCCTGCAGGTCGCCGGCAGCGATCCCTCGGCGCTGGCGCGGGCGGCGCACCTCGGGGTGCAGGCGGGTTACGACGAGATCAATCTCAACCTCGGCTGTCCCAGCGACCGCGTGCAGCAGGGCCGTTTCGGCGCCTGCCTGATGGCGGAGCCGGCGCTGGTGGCCGAGTGCGTGGCCGCGATGCGCGCGGAGGCTGCTGTGCCGGTGACGGTGAAGACGCGTATCGGCATCGATCACCGCGACAGCTATGAGGAGCTGTACCGTTTTGTCGAGACGGTGGCCGCGGCGGGCTGCCGCGTGTTCTCGGTGCATGCCCGCAAGGCCTGGCTGTGCGGCCTGAGCCCGCGGGAGAACCGGGAGGTGCCGCCGCTGCGCTACGGGGTCGTGCACCGGCTCAAACGGGATTTCCCGGGACTGGCGATCGTCATCAACGGCGGGATCCGCGACCTTGACGCGGTGCAGGATCAGCTGCGACAGGTGGACGGGGTCATGGTCGGCCGCGCCGCCTACCATGATCCCTGGATGCTGGCTGACGCGGACCGGCGCGTGTTCGGCGCGGACGGCCCGGCGACGAGCCGCCACCAGGTGCTGCAGGCCTACGCCCGGTACGTCCGTGAGCGGTTGGACCAGGGGGCGCAGCTGCAGCGCATGGCGCGGCACGTCCTGGGCCTGTTCCAGGGGCTCCCCGGGGCGCGGGCGTTCCGGCGCCACATCAGTCAGCACGGCCACCGGCATGGCGCAGGGGCCGAGGTCCTGGAAGACGGCGCGTGCCTGGTGCGCGAGTCGGCCACCGAGCCGATGCGACGCAGCGCCTGAGCGCGCCCGCCGCGCGACCGTTCAGTCGAGTTCCGCCTCGGCTGCCTGGCGTGACACGCGCGGCGTCCCGAGGATCATGTCCACGGCCTTTTCCGCGATCATCAGCGTCGGCGCGTTGGTGTTGCCGCTTACCAGCTGCGGCATCACCGAGGCGTCGATCACCCGCAGCCCCTCGAGCCCGTGGACCTTGAGCTCGGGATCGACCACCGCCCGGTCGTCGGTCCCCATGCGGCAGGTCCCGACGGGGTGATAGATGGTCTCGGCACGGCGGCGGACAAAGCTTCTCAGGCCTTCATCGCCGGTTACCTCGGGCCCCGGGTGCAGCTCCCGGCCGGAGAGGTGCGCCAGCGGCCCCGACTGGAAGATCCGGCGGGCGATGCGCACGCCCTCGACCATCACCGCGAGGTCTGCCTCGCTGTCGAGGTAATTGGGGAAGATCGCGGGGTGAGCTGCCGGGTCGGGCGATGCCAGGCGGATGCGCCCGCGGCTCTCCGGGCGCAGGACGCACACGTGCAGCGTCATGCCCTTCTCCGATACCTCGATCCGCCCGTGCTGCTCCATGTTGGCGGGGAGGAAGTGCAGCTGCACGTCCGGCCGATCGAGGTCCTCGCGAGTGCGCATGAAGCCGCCGGCCTCCGCGGCATTGGAGGTGCCGGGACCATTGCGGGTGAACAGATAGCGCAGAGCGACCGCGAGTTGCTGGACGGTGTTGAAGTTGTAGGTACCGGCCGCGTCAGTGGCATAGTTGACGCAGACATCCAAATGGTCGTGCAGGTTGTCGCCCACACCCGGGAGATCGGCGACCGTGTCGATGCCGTGTTCGACCAGGTGCGCTGCGGGACCGATCCCCGAGAGCATCAGCAGCTGCGGGCTATTGACGGCGCCACCGGCGAGCAGCACCTCGCGCGCGGCGTCGGCCCGGACCGTCCGGCCGGCGTGGCGGTACTCGACCCCGACCGCGCGCCGACCGTCGAACAGCACCCGAGTGGCCAGCGCGCGCGTGAGCACGGTCAGGTTGGAGCGGTCCATTGCCGGGCGCAGGTAGGCGACCGCGGTGCTGCATCGGCGCCCGTTGCGCTGTGTGACTTGGTAGCGCCCGACGCCCTCCTGCCGGGGACCGTTGAAGTCGTCGTTGGCGGGATGGCCGGCCGCGCGCGCCGATTCCAGGAAGGCGTCGGTGAGGGGGTTGCGGTAGCGCAGGTCGGACACGGCCAGCGGTCCCCCCACGCCGTGGTAGGCGTCCTCGCCGCGCTCCTGGTCCTCGGAAAGGCGGAAGTAGGGCAGCACGTCGGCGAAGGACCAGCCTTCGTTTCCCAGCTCCGCCCAGTGATCGTAATCCTGGTGCTGGCCCCGGATATAGCACATGGCATTGATCGAGCTGCTGCCCCCGAGGACCTTGCCGCGCGGCCAGTACAGGCGCCGGTTTTCCAGGTGAGGCTCGGCCTCCGTCTCGTACTCCCAGTTCTCGGGCCCCCCGGGCACCAGCTCGCTGAGCCCCGCAGGCATGTGGATCTTGAAGCTCCGGTCGGGTCCTCCCGCCTCCAGCAGCAGCACCCGCGTGTTACCGTCGCCGCTGAGGCGCTCTGCGAGGGCGCACCCCGCGGTGCCGGCCCCTATGATCACGAAGTCGTACATTGTCGGTCTCCTCGGTGGCATGAGTTATTCTGCGACAGATGCCGCGGGCCGCTTAACGATGGTAGGACGTGTATCAGCGCGATGCACGCCTGGCGACGCGGGCCGCGTCGGCGCTCCTGGCACAGCCACAGCGAGTGCGACAAGCCGTTTCCGCCCTGGCGGGGTCCGGGTCCCAACCCGCCGGCCGAATGATCTACACTGGGAATCGGGACGTCGAGGAAGGGGCGTCCCGCCCCTCCATCGCTCGCCGGAGCCGCCCCCTCTGATCAGGACGACCCGTCACCGATCAGCGGCGGTCCCCACAGCATCGTCTCACCGGACTACGGAGAAGAGGCAGCCATGGACCTGAATCATTCCGACAGCCTGCAGGATCAGCTCCGCTCCCTGAAGCACGAGCATCACGTCCTCGACGCCACGGTCAACCGCCTTGCCCGCAATCCCGCCGTAGATCCCTTCGAGGTGCGACGACTCAAGAAGCGAAAGCTCCGGCTGAAGGACGAAATTGAGCAGCTGCAGAGTCGTCTTCAGCCCGACGGCGGCGCCTGACGCTGCCCGTCCATCCGGTCCTATTCCTCGGGACCGACGGGTCCGCGCAGATTCTTGGTCCGGCTACGCTGACGCTTGCGCTCAAGCCGTCGCCGCCGCGCCGCTTGCGGCGCCTGCGTGCGCCGGCGCGGGCGCGGCGCAACCAGCGCGCGGCGGATCAGTGCCGCCAGGCGCTCCCGCGCGTCGCGCCGATTCAGGGCCTGCGAGCGGTGCCGGCGCGCGTCGATAAGGATGATCCCTGCGGCGCTGGCCTGGTTCCCGGCCAAATCGAGCAGTCGCCGGCGGACGTCCCCGGTCAGCGCGGTGCTGCGCGCGGCGTCGAAGCGGAGCTGGACGGCACTGGCCGTGGTATTCACACCCTGGCCGCCCGGGCCTGACGCCAGGATGAACTTTTCGTCCAGCTCGGCTTCCGGGATGGACAGCTTCGCGTTGATTCGTAACATCGACTGCATGCTAGCCGCCCGGCCCATCGCGGGGAAGCGGGCGCGGTTGCTGGCGGCGGGGAACGCAGAATGATTTGGGGGATATTGCTCGCCGGCGGGGCGTCGCGACGCTTCGGGGCGGATAAGCTGCTGGAGCCGGTGGCCGATGGCACGCCCATGGCGGTGGCCGCGGCCGCTCACCTGATCGAGGGCGTGGACGCGGTGGTGGCCGTGGTGCGTCCGGGACGTCCGGAACTGGCCGGTCGCCTGCGCGCTACCGGCTGCCGGGTGGTGATCTGCCCCGGTTCACGGGAGGGTATGGGGGTGAGCCTCGCGGCCGGCGTGAGAGCGACGCCGATCGACGCCGCGGGATGGGTCGTGGCCCTCGGCGACATGCCGTGGATCTCACCCGAAACCGTGCGGCAGGTGGCGCGCGCGATCCGCGACGGCGCGCTGGTCGCGGCCCCCCGCTACCGCGGGAGCCGCGGCCACCCGGTCGGGTTCGGGGCGCGCCTGCGCGCCGACCTGCTGCGACTGCAGGGCGATCGGGGCGCCCGCGATATCCTGCGGCGCGAGCGCGCACACCTGGTGCAGATCGATTGCGCTGACCCGGGAGTAGTGAAAGACGTGGATACGCCCGCGGATCTTGCCGGCGGTGAGGACGGAGAGTGACGCGAGCCGGGCGCGGTTACTGCGATTGCAAAGGGCCGGGAACGTCGTCGAGGCTGGCTTTTCGGCCCGTTGCGTCATACCATCGGGGTTACCCGACGGCGGCCGCGCGCCGGTCGGCCCGAAGCCCGGGGATACGGCGCCGCGCTTTGCATCGTCGCGTATCCATGGAAGATCCGGGCGGGAGCGCCCGCCAAGCTCTGCTGATCCGATCCGGTGACGGATCCGGCGCGGTGCGAATCAGAACGTACCGCCGGGTGGGGCCTTGTTGCCGCGGCAAAAAACCTTAGAGAAACATGGAAGTCGCCACGGAGCTGATACAGGGTGGGAAGGCGGCGCGGGCATCGGCCCCACTGGAACCCGAACACCCACTGCACGTGTGCCTGCTTGGATACCGCGGCAACCCGTACAGCGGCGGCCAGGGAGTGTACCTGCGCTATCTCAGCGCGGCGCTGGCCGACGCCGGTCACCGGGTCGACGTGATCTCGGGGCAGCCCTACCCGGAGCTGGACGGCCGTGTGCGCCTGATCCGGATGCCCGGGATGAACCTGTTCGAGGCGAGCAACCGCCTCACGGCGTTGCGCGCGCAGGACTTTTGCTCGGCGACGAATCTGTACGAGTGGATCAGCATGCTCACCGGCGGCTTCCCGGAGCCCTACACGTTCGGCCGCCGCGTGGTCCGCTACCTGGCCGAGCACGGGCACGAGTACGACCTGGTGCACGACAACCAGAGCCTGTGCTACGGGCTGCTGACCCTGCAGCGCATGGGCTTGCCCACCGTCGCGACGATTCACCACCCGATTACCAGCGACCGAGACATCGCGCTGGCCAACGCCGCCGACTGGCGGCACCGGCTGCTGATCCGACGCTGGTACAGCTTCGTTCGGATGCAGCGCCGCGTGGTGCGTCAGCTGCGTCACGTCATCACGGTCTCGGAGCACTCGCGCCATGACATCGCGCGTGCATTCGGGATCCGGGCGGGATCGGTGGGACTGGTCTACAACGGCATCGACACCGAGACGTTTCGTCCCCTCGAGGGCGTCCAGCGTCGTCCGCACCGTATCATGGCCACCGCGAGCGCGGATGTCCCCCTCAAGGGGCTCGATTACCTGCTGCACGCCGTGGCCTCCCTGCGGGCCCGGTATCCCGACGTGGAGCTCGTCGTGCTGGGTCGGCCCCGGACGAACGGCCACACGGCGAAGCTGGCCCGGCGTCTGGGCCTGGCGGCCGCCGTGCGGTTCATCAACGGCGTGGACGTCGCGAGGATCGTGCAGGAGTATGCTGAGGCGACCGTCGCCGTGGTGCCCTCGCTGTACGAGGGCTTCGGGCTCCCCGCGGGGGAAGCGATGGCTTGTGGTCTCCCGGTGATCTCCACGACCGGCGGGGCGCTGCCCGAAGTGGTTGGCGACGCCGGCTTGCTGGTGCCGCCGGCGGACAGCGGGGCCATCGCGCGGGCCGTGAATGAGTTGTTCGAGAATCCCGCCCGCCGCCTCCAGCTTGCGGGGCACGCGCGGCAGCGCATCGTGGAGCGTTTCAGCTGGAGCGTCAGCGCGCGGCAAATGGCCGATTACTACCGGCATGTGCTTGCCGATGCAGACGATTGACCTGGATCTCATCGACCTGGCATCCGGCGGCCGCGTCCTCGACCTGGGCTGTGGCGAGGGCCGGCACACGCTCGCGGTGGCCATGGTCGGGGGCGTCTTCGCGGTCGGTCTGGACCGCAGTCGCGAAGGCCTTCAGACCTCGCGCCGCAAACACGGCGAGCTGCGCGGCGCCGGGGTCGCGGTTGATGACATCGACCTGACCGTCGGTGATGCGCTGCACCTGCCGTTCGCCGATGCCCGCTTCGACCGGGTGATCTGCTCGGAGGTGCTCGAGCACATACCGGACTACCGGGCGGCGCTCGGTGAGGTCGACCGCGTCCTGCGCCCGGGCGGCATTCTCGCCGTCAGCGTGCCGCGGTTCGGCCCCGAGTGGGTGTGTTGGCGGCTCAGCGACGCGTACCACAACGTTGAGGGCGGGCACGTGCGCATTTTCCGGTCCCGGCAGCTGCGACGGGACATCGAGCAACTGGGCATGCGCTGTTACCGGCGGCATTGGGCGCACGCGCTGCATGCACCGTTCTGGTGGCTCAAGTGCCTGCTCTGGGAGCGCCGCGACCGGTCCCGGCTGGTCGCGCTGTATCACCGCTTCCTCGTGTGGGACCTGATGCGACGGCCGGCTGTCACGCGGGTGCTGGAAATGCTGCTTAACCCGCTGATCGGCAAGAGCGTCGTGCTGTATTTCCGCAAGCCGGCTGTCTCCGGGCGACGGCGGGCGGTGTCGACTGGAGGCACCGTGTCGGCGGATGCGCCCCGCGGAGCCCGTTTCCCGGCGGAGTACCCGGCCCGCTAAGCCCCTGGATCACAGACGGACAAGAAGGAAGCCGGCCATTCACATTTTCAACGCTCCCATTGCAGCGGCCTCGCCGACCGCGGGTAACGCGGTGCCCGAGGCCGTGTTTCGCCGGACCGCGGATTACATCGAGGCGGTCCAGTGCGCCGATGGCTCGATCCCGTGGTTCGACGGGGGCTGTATCGATCCCTGGGATCATGTCGAAGCAGCCATGGGCCTGAGCACCGCCGGCCGCATCGGCGCCGCCGAGCGGGCCTACCGGTGGCTGTGCCGCGAGCAGCTCGCCGACGGGAGCTGGTGGGCCGTCTACCGGGACGGTCGGCCGGGACCCGACAATCGCCGCGAGACCAACTTTGTGGCCTACTTCGCGACCGGCATCTGGCACCACTACCTGATTACGCTTGACCAACGCTTCCTGGACAGGACGTGGCCGGTGCTCGAAGCCGCTATCGATTACGTCACCGCGCAGCAGGACGCGTCCGGGGCGATCGGCTGGGCAGTCGGGACGGACGGCCGGGTAACCCGCGAAGCGCTGGTTACCGGCTGCAGCTCGATCTACAAGAGCCTGGAATGCGCGCTCAACGTGGCCGGCGTCCTGGGCCTGCGCCGGCCCGACTGGTTCATGGCGCGCGCCCGCCTGGGGCAGGCACTGCGGACTCGCCCGGAGCGCTTCGACCAATCCAAGCGCCGCTATTCCATGGACTGGTTCTACCCGGTGCTGACCGGGGTGGTGACCGGACCCGCGGCACGCCAGCGCTTGGCGGCACGCTGGGACGCATTCGTCGAGGATGGTCTGGGCTGCCGCTGCGTGGCCGATCGGCCGTGGGTCACTGTGGCGGAGTCCTGCGAACTGGTGCTGTCGTTGATCGGCGCGGACGAGGCCGCTCGTGCCGGTCGGCTGTTCCAGTCGCTGCACCGCTACGACGACGGCAGCGGGGCCTACTGGACGGGCTACGCCCTGGACGAGGACATCCTGTGGCCGGATGAGCGGCCCACATGGACTGCCGGGGCGGTCCTGCTGGCAGCCGACGCCCTGACAGGACGCACGCCGGCGGCCGGGCTTTTTACCCGGCCATCACTGCGGGACCCGACGAAGCACGCCCAGCGTCTTGATCTTCCCCTCGTCGGCGAACAGGCCTGAGGCCAGCGCCAGCTTCCAGATGCGATAGGGCGCTTGGCCCCCGTCGGCGCGATCCGGAAAGATGTCATGGATCAGCAGCAGCCCACCGGGGATCACGTGCGGCGCCCACGCGCGGTAGTCAGTCATGGCGGCCTCCAGGCTGTGCCCCCCGTCGATGAACACCATCCCCAGAGGGCAGCACCAGTGGCGGGCGGCGAGGGCGGACGGCGCGACGATGGGTACCACCGTGTCTTCCAGCACCGCGCGGCGCAGCGTATCGCGGAAGGCGGGGAAGCTGTCCATGAGCCCCGCAGATGCGTCGTACAGCTCCGGGTCGTGGTAGTCCTGGCCGCGCTGGTGCTCCTCGGAGCCGCGGTGATGATCCACCGCGTACAGCACTGCGCCGGCTTCGCGGCAAGCGGTCCCCAGGTAGAGGGTCGACTTACCGCAATAGCTGCCGACTTCCAGGCAGGGCCCGAGGCGCGCGCCTTCCACCGCCAGGCGATGCAGAGCCTCGCCTTCCTCCGGATCGAGAAACCCCTTGACGCTGTCGGGGGAAACAGGCAGCTTCATGCTGGCCGGGCTCCCGGTGGCTGAATCGAAGGCCGCATTATAGCCGTATAGCGACACCTGAAGCGTTCTTCTGCCGGCGGGAACGGAACAGCGTGCCGAGCCTTCGCTTCGGGGCCTTGCCGTCAGCACCGACGCGCCCCCCGGACGTGGCATCGTCCGTGACCGCGTTAGTATGATGAGAGCGTGGCGGTGAGCCACATGACAGGAACTCCCGGTGCACGCATGGCCAAATCGGAACAGCGGGACCTGCCGCCGCTCCTGATACGTGTCTCTTCCCGTGCCCGGCGCCTCAGCATCCGGGTGTCGGCTTCGGAAGGTGTCGTGGTCGTGATCCCCCGCGGGACCGACCGGAGCGCCGCAGTTCGCTTCGTGAGCCGGAAGCGCGACTGGCTCGCGCGCGCGGTGGGCCGGCTGGAGGCGCGGCACGGCCCGCTTGCAGATCTGGTCGATCCCCCGCTGCCCGAGATTGTTTCACTGCCCGCGGTCGAATGCTCCATCCCCGTCTCCTATGCCGCCGGGACGGGGCGAGCCCGTTGCCTGCGCCGGGGCGGTGGTTGGCACGTGGTCGGTCCGCCCGATGACCGCAGCGCACACCGCCGCGCCCTTCAGCGGCGTATCGCCCGCGAGGCGCGCGAGCATCTCGAGCCATGGCTGCGGCGGCTGAGCGACCGTACCGGACTCGGCTACGTGCGCCTGAGCATTCGGGGCCAGAGGACGCTCTGGGGAAGCTGCTCGCGCGAGCGCAACATCAGCCTCAACTGGAAGCTGCTGTTCCTGCCGGGCGAGCTGGTGGAATACGTGCTGTTGCACGAGCTGGTCCACACGCTGCACCGGGACCACTCGCCGCGCTTCTGGGATACCCTGGGGCGCGTATGCCCTGAGGCGCACGAGCGCCACCGCCGGCTGCGGGCGGCGCCTGCACTGGTGCCGGCCTGGGCCGAGCGGCGCGACTGACCGGGCCCCGGCCGCCATTCAGCCGGTCTTGTGCGACGTGTTGATCAGCGAGATCTCGTCGGTGGTCAACAGCCGCGGGTCGGTGCCGTAGAGGTAGTCCCGGGTAATGGGCACGGCGGCGTTCCTGTGGGCAAGCTGGAACTGGAATACGACCAGCTGGCCCCAGCGGAATGCCGACTCGGAAGCCTGCAGGTAGAACTCCCACATGCGGCAGAAGCGCTCGCCCATCCGTTCAGCGATGTCGCTACGGGCCTTCTGGAAGCGCTGGTGCCAGCGCTGCAGCGTCATCGCGTAATGCAGACGCAGGACCTCGAGGTCCGAGAGCACCAGGCCGTAGCGCTCGACGTGGGGCGAGACTTCCGAAAGCGCCGGAATATAGCCGCCGGGGAAGATGTAGCGGTTAATCCAGGGATCGGTAACCGTGGGCGGCCCGGTGCGGCCGATGGTGTGCAGGAGGGCGACGCCATCGGGCTTGAGCAGGCGGCGCGCGCTGTCGAAGAAAGCCGGATACTGCGGCCGGCCGACGTGCTCGAACATGCCCACGCTGACGATGCCTTCGTAGGCGCCGGTGTGCTGGCGGTAATCCTCGAGCCGGAACTCGACGCGGTCCTCGAGGCCACGCTCCTGCGCACGCTTGCGTGCCACCCGGACCTGCTCCTCGGAAAGCGTCAGGCCCGTAACCCGCGCCCCGTATTCCTCCGCGAGATAGAGCGCCATGCCGCCCCAGCCGCAGCCGATGTCCAGGATGCGCGCCCCGGGTGATGGGACGAGCTTGCGCCCGATGTGCCGGCGCTTCGCCAGCTGGGCCTCGTCAAGGCTCATCTTCGGCTCGGGAAAATAGGCGCAGGAGTACTGCATGTCCTCGTCGAGGAAGCGGCGGAACAGGGATTCGTCGAGGTCGTAGTGATGACTGACGTTGCGGCGCGCGCGCGACACCCAGTCCGTCTCGCGCCAGGCGCGTCGCACGGCATCGAGTGCCCGGCCGAACGGAGACTGCGGACCGTCGGCGCCGAAATTACGCACCAGGACCTCGAATACGGGCAGCAGCTCGCCGCCCTCGGGGTCCCAGTCTCCGTCCATGTAGGACTCGCCCAGCTGCATGTACGGGTTGCGCAGGATGCGGCGCAGGGCTCCCTTGCGGTTGAGCCGGATGTGGGCCTCGGGCTCCCCTTCCCCGAGGGCCCTTGTGGTACCGTCAGGCCAGTGCAGGTGCAGCGAGCCGTGACGGAAGCGGCGTGCGATCTGGTTGAGCAACATCTGGATGCCTCCTTGTCGGTACAGCCTCCGGAGCGCGCCAGGCAACGCTCTCCGGGGCATGCGGCGGGGAAAGCCCGCCGGGAGGAAGCAGGGCCGGCCAAGCCCGTGTTCCGCTCACCAGCCCCGGGCCGGACAGGTTACCGCTTAAACACTAATGAGCGGCCCCGGACCGGTCAAGCCGACCGGCGGGGCCGCGATCACCCGGGGAGCGTCCGCAGCGCGTTGCGCACACCGTGAATCCCGGGGACGTACCAGCAGTCGTACTCGGCGAGACGGCTCTGCTCGTCGCTGCGCACGGTGCCCTCCAGCTCCGCGATACGATCGCGGGCCCGGCACCGAATGCTGGCATTGTGCAGCGTGGGGTCCATCTCCAGCACCAGGCGCAGGGCGTCGGTGAGCTCGTCGTCCGAGTCCTTCTCGGGCGGCGTGACGTGCAGCCTGTTGTCGACGTCGGCGACCCCGGGCACCCACCACGCCAGCACTTCCGCCAGGCGGCGGTGCGAAAGGCTGGCCACCGCGCCGTTCAGCCGTATCACGCCGTCGCTGCAGGAGACCTGCAGCCCGGCTTCGCTGGCGGCGGTGCCGGACGCCTCCCGAACCGGCGTACCGCGGAACGCGCCTTCCTGGCTCAGCGCCCCGGTCACCGCCTGCGCCAGCTCGCGATCCCCGCGCTCCCGGGAAACGCGCAGGCGCAGCCGATCCAGGACATTGGGCGTGTCCGCGGTCTCCCGTGCCAGGATCAGCGCACGGCGCTTGGCGGCGATGTTGTCCACCTCGCCGTCCAGCACCAGGGTCTCGCCGTCGCCGCGAACTCGCACCGCGTCGCGGTGCAGGTCGATGGCAGGGTCGCGCTCGAATGCGGCAAGGATTGCCCGGACGAGCCGGTCTTCGCTCATGGCGCTTTCCTCCGCGTCCTTCAGTCCTCGAACCACAGGCCGGGGTTCATGATCGCGCCGGGGTCGAGCTCCCGCTTGGCCGCGCGGATGGCGCCGCGGAACGCCGACGGCAGCTCCTGTCGGGCCCAGCGCTTGTGATCGCGGCCCATGGCGTGATGATGGCTGATCGTCCCGCCGCCGGCCAGGACGGCGTCGGAGGCGGCGGTCTTGATCTCCCACCACTGCTCGGCGAGGGCCTCGTGGCGCCCCTGGCCGTTGAATGAGAAATACAGGCACACGCCGTCCGGATAGGCGTGCGTGGTGCGGCAGGTGACCGCGCCCGCGCCGCAGACGCGGTCCACCGCCTTGCGCGTGATCTCGCGCACCTGGTGGTAGAACCCCGGCAGACGGCTCCACGGGACCGCCGTCTCGAAGGTGTCGGCGATCACCGCGTAGTCGAGCAGGAAGTCGCGTACGTAGGGCTGGCGGAAGAAGGCCTGGCGCCAGTTGTCCACCTCCGGTCCCTGGCGGGGACCGGCACGGTCCTGCCGCGCCGCGCCGCCGTGGGCCCGGCACAACTCGCGCGCGAGGCGCAGCGGTTCGTCCACGGGGAAGACCGACGACTCGAAGCCCAGGATCATCAGCGCGCCCGACACCACGCGGCCGGTGAGGGCGTTGCTCATGCGGTGCTCGTCCGGATCGAGGATCCGCAGCTGGGCCGGCCACAGCCCGGCCTGGACGATCCCGCGGCCCGCCTCCAGGGCGGACTCGAAGTCGGGGAAAACGACGCCCCGCGTCGCCTTGTACCGCGGGCGCGCCTGGACTCGCAGGCGCGCATCGGTGAGCACGCCGAGCGCTCCCTCGCTGCCGCACCACAGCCGGTTCGGATCCGGCCCCACGCTGGAGGCGGGCAGGGCCCGGGTCCGCAGTCGACGGCCGTCCGGCAGCAGCACCCCGAGCGATTCGACCTGGTCTTCGATCTTGGCGTGCAGGGTGCTGTAGTGGCCCGCGCCGCGGGTCGCGATCCAGCCGCCCACACTGCTGTGGAAATACGACTGCGGATAGTAGCGCATGCTCAGGCCATGAGGCTTGAGCGCGGCATCCAGCGCCGGCCCCAGGATCCCTGCCTCAACGTGCGCGACGCGGTCGCGCTCGCTGATCTCCAGCACCCGGGACAGTCCCTGCAGGTCGAGGCTGATGCAGCCGTTGCAGCGGTCCATGGCCGGATCCGGCGTGACGCCCCCGACCACGCTGGAGCCGCCGCCGAAGGGGATCACGCCGAGGCCCTCGCGATTCGCCCACTCCAGCACCCGCTCGAGTTCTGCGGCGTTGCGGGGCGTGGCGACCACGTCCGGGGCGGCCAGCTCCTCCCCGGAGCGCAGGCTCGCCAGGTCGCGAAAGCTCCGTCCGATGCAGTGCAGCACGCGATCGGCGTGCTCGCCGCTTACCAGTCCGGCCATCTCCCGCGGCGGGTCGGTCCGGGACCGCCGCAGTGGCACGCCGTCGACTGGCGGACAGGGACGGAAGTGCTCGTCATCGAGCCGGAACACCGGTCCCAGCACCCGCGCGATCGCGCGGCGCTCCCCCGCGTGGAGCGCGTCCTCCGTGTAGCCCCATCCCAGCGGGTTGCGAGTCTTCTCCTGCGCCATGACCGGCTCCCGTGATGCGATGCGGTTTGCTGCATTATCGGGAACGAAGGGGAGGGGGACAACGTGCGTTGTGGTGCGGATCCCGCGTCCGAGGGGGGGTGTGATGGTTTTAGCTGTTAGGTTAGGTAAGACGCGCCAAGTTTCCTTGCCTTCGCTCCTTGGTATGTCAGGCGTTGCCGGCCGAGTGAGAACCTCCCGGCTTTCCACCAAAGCGCGACGTACGGGATGTCCACAGACCCCCTCTTAGCTAATACCCAAATCCTAAAACCATCAGCACCTTATCCGGAAACGACGCCCCGGCTCCCGAACGCGGATGCGCGCTCGGAAGCCGGGGTCTTTCGTTGCCCGCGTCGGTGTTACGATGCCTTGGCGGTTGTCCTGTCGGCCTCGACCTCGTCGTCCGGGTCGTAGCCGAGATTGGGTCCCAGCCAGCGCTCGGCCTCGGCGCGGCTCCAGCCCTTGCGCCGGGCGTAGTCCGCCACCTGGTCACGGGCGATGTTGCCGAGCCCGAAGTAGCGCGAGTCGGGATGCGAGAAGTACCAGCCGCTCACGGCCGCGGTGGGGACCATGGCGTAGCCGTGGCTGAGCCGCACGCCGGCATTGTTCTCGGCGTCCAGCAGGTCCCACAGCAGGCCCTTCTCGGTGTGGTCCGGGCAGGCAGGGTAGCCGGGAGCGGGGCGGATCCCCTGGTACTTCTCGTGGATCAGGGCAGCGCTGCCGAGCGCCTCGTCGGCCGCGTAGCCCCAGAACTCGCGCCGCACCCGCTCGTGCATGCGCTCGGCGAAGGCCTCCGCGAGGCGGTCGGCCAGCGCCTTGACCAGGATGCTGTTGTAGTCGTCGTGGTCCGCCTCGAAGTGGGCCACGATCCCGTCCAGTCCGATGCCGGCGGTGACCACGAAGGCGCCCATGTAATCGGCCAGGCCGCTCTCCTTCGGCGCGACGAAGTCGGCCAGGCTCTGGTTGGGGCGGCCCGGCGGCTTCTCCGACTGCTGGCGCAGGTTGTGCAGGCGCATCAGCACCTCGTCGCGGCTCTCGTCCCGGTAGAGCTCGAAATCGTCGCCGTCGGCGTTGGCCGAGAACAGCCCGATCACGGCGCGCGCGCGCACCCATCTCTCGCGTACCATCCGCTCCAGCATCGCCTTCGCATCCTCGAACAGCTTGCGCGCTTCCTCGCCCACCTTGGGGTCGTCGAGGATCTTCGGATAGCTGCCGGCCAGCTCCCAGACCTTGAAGAAGGGCGTCCAGTCGATGTAATCGACCAGTTCCTCCAGCGGATAGTCGTCGAACACCTTGGTGCCCAGGAGGTTCGGCCGCGGCGGCGGGTAGCCCTGCCACTCGACCGGCGTGCGGTTGGCGCGCGCCTGCTCCAGGGTCAGGTAACGGGCGCGGGCCTGCTTGCCCTTGTGGCGCTCACGGGCCTTCGCGTAGTCCTCCTTGATCTGGTCCAGGAACGCGTCACACTCGTCGCCCATCAGCCGCGAGACCACGCCCACGGCACGCGAGGCGTCCTTCACATAGCTCACGCCGTGACCGTAGTTGGGCTCGATCTTGACCGCCGTGTGGATGCGGGAGGTGGTGGCGCCGCCGATCAGCAGCGGCAGCTCGAATCCGCGCCGTTCCATTTCGGCGGCGACGTTGCGCATCTCGTCCAGCGACGGCGTGATCAGCCCGGACAGGCCGATGATATCCACCTTCTCCTCGATGGCCGTGTCGAGGATCCGCTTCGCCGGCACCATCACGCCGAGGTCGATCACCTCGAAGTTGTTGCACTGCAGCACGACGCCGACGATGTTCTTGCCGATGTCGTGCACGTCGCCCTTGACCGTCGCCAGCAGTACCTTGCCGTTGGACTGCCGGGCCCCGTCCTCGGTCTTCTCCGCCTCGATGAACGGGAACAGGTAGGCCACGGCCTTCTTCATCACGCGGGCGCTCTTGACCACCTGGGGAAGGAACATGCGGCCGTCGCCGAACAGGTCGCCGACCACGTTCATGCCGTCCATGAGCGGTCCCTCGATCACGTCCAGCGGCCGCCGGGCACGTTGCCGGGCTTCCTCGACATCGTCCTCGATGTAGTCGGCGATGCCCTTGACCAGGGCGTGCGCGATGCGCTTCTCCACCGGCCATTCGCGCCACTCGAGGTCCTGCTGCTGCGTTGCGCCGCCCTGGTCCTTGAGCGACTCGGCCTTCTCCAGCAGCTGCTCGGTGGCGTCCGACCGGCGGTTCAGGACCACGTCCTCGACCAGCCCCAGAAAATCCTTCGGGATCTCGTCGTAGACCGTGATCTGGCCGGCGTTGACGATGGCCATGGTCAGCCCGGCCTTGATCGCGTGGTACAGGAACACCGAGTGCATCGCCTGGCGCACGGCCTCGTTGCCCCGGAACGAGAACGACAGGTTGGACAGGCCGCCGCTGATCTTGGCCCAGGGCAGGGTGCGCTTGATCTCGCGCGTGGCCTCGATGAAATCCACCGCGTAGTTGTTGTGCTCCTCGATGCCCGTGGCGATGGCGAAGATGTTGGGGTCGAAGATGATGTCCTCGGGCGGGAAGCCGACCTTCTCCGTCAGCAGCTTGTAGGCCCGGGTGCAGATAGCGACCTTGCGCTCGTAGGTGTCGGCCTGGCCCTGCTCGTCGAACGCCATCACGATCACCGCGGCGCCGTAGCGGCGCACCAGGCGGGCCTTGTACAGGAAGTCCTCCTCGCCCTCCTTGAGGCTGATGGAGTTGACCACGCCCTTGCCCTGCACGCACTTGAGGCCGGCCTCGATGATCTCCCACTTGGACGAGTCGATCATGATGGGCACGCGCGAGATGTCCGGCTCGGCGGCAATCAGGTGCAGGAAATCCACCATCGCCTGCTGCGAGTCCAGCATGCCCTCGTCCATGTTCACGTCGATGACCTGGGCGCCGTTCTCGACCTGCTGCTTGCCGACCTCCAGCGCGGTCTCGTAGTCCTCCTCTTTGATCAGGCGCCGGAAGCGGGCCGAGCCGGTCACGTTGGTGCGCTCGCCGACATTGACGAACATGCTGTCCTCGCCGATGTTGACCGGCTCGAGGCCGGACAGGCGCGTCTTCGGCTCGAATCGCGGGATCCCCCGTGGGGCGACGCCGTCCACCGCGGCGGCGAGCGCCCGGATGTGCTCCGGCGTGGTGCCGCAGCAGCCGCCAACGATGTTGAGGAAGCCGCTGCGCGCCCACTCGCCGATCTGCTCCGCCATGTGCTCGGGGGTGTCGTCGTACTGCCCGAACTCGTTGGGCAGACCGGCGTTGGGATGCGCGCTCACGGGACATTCCGCCACGCGTGAGAGCTCCTCGACGTACTGTCGGAGCTCGGCGGCGCCCAGGGCGCAGTTGAGCCCGACGCTCAAGGGACGGACATGGTGTACCGAGTTATAGAAGGCTTCCGTGGTCTGCCCCGTCAGCGTCCGGCCGGAGGCGTCCGTGATGGTGCCGGAGACCATCACCGGGAGCTCGATGCCCTCACGCTCGGCGTATTCGTCGATGGCGAACAGTGCCGCCTTGGCGTTGAGGGTGTCGAAGATGGTCTCGACCAGGATCAGGTCGGCACCCCCTTGCACCAGCCCCTCCAGGGCCTCGCTGTAGGCCTCACGCAGCTGGTCGAAGTCAATGTTCCGGTAGCCCGGGTTGTTGACGTCGGGCGAGATCGAGGCGGTGCGGTTGGTCGGGCCGAGCACCCCGGCGACGAAACGCGGCTTGTCCGGGGTGCGCTCGTTCCAGGCGTCTGCGCACTCCCGCGCCAGCCGCGCGCCCGCGAAATTGAGCTCGTGGATGCGGTCCTCCATGCGGTAGTCCGCCATGGCGATGGAGGTGCTGTTGAAAGTGTTCGCCTCGATGATGTCCGCGCCGGCCTCGAGGTTGGCAGCGTGGATCGCGCGGATCACGTCCGGTTGCGTGATGGACAGTAGGTCATTGTTCCCCTGGAGGTCGCAGGGGTGGCCGCGGAACTGCTCGCCGCGGAACTCGGCCTCGGACAGCTCATAGCTCTGGATCATGGTCCCCATCGCGCAGTCCAGCACGAGGATCCGGGACTCCAGGGCGTTCTCAAGCGTCTTCAGGCGTTCGGGACTCATAGACCATCCATTTTCCGTTTTGATGAGTGACTGGCATGCGCATGGGCCCGACGGGCGTGGAACGTCACCACCTCGAAGTGGGGCGCCCGCCGCTCCCGCGACGTCTTCCGGCACAGATCGACGGCGAAGCCGCTGCGGATCAGCAGGTCGCGGAGCGCACCCGGCTCGAAGCCGAGATTGACATGGTCGTAGGCCTCGGCCTGCGTCTCGTGGGCGTGGGCTTTCAGCGTCGCGCCCGTGAGGCGGCCGCCGGGGCGAAGCACCCGGGCCGCTTCCGCGATGACCTGGCCCGCATCGTGGCTGTAGGTCAGGGCGTGCATCAGGAACACCTGGTCGAAGCACCCGGCCGGAAATGGCAGGGCGTGCATGTCGCCCACCCCCAGGGCCACGTTGTCCTGCGTTCCCAGTCGCCGCCGTCCGGCGGCGACCACCCGCGGGCTGACGTCGACGCAGGTGTAGCTGCGTGCCCGCGGGGCCAGCAGCTGGGCCAGCAGGCCGTCTCCGGAGGCCACGTCCAGGGTGTCGCCGAGCTCGACCAGCCCGATCAACGCCCGGGCGAGAGCCTCCCAGGTGCGGCCCGGCGAATACTGTCGATCCATCCGGCCGGCCACCGAGTCCGCCCAGCGGACGTCGCCGTGGCGCGCGGCAAGGACCGTCTGCAGCCGCTGACCGTCGTCCTCCAGCGTGGGATCGTCCAGGTCCTGCCGCAGCCGCTCCCAGAAGTGCTCCACCGACGCGTTGCCGCCGTTCAGGTTGAGACGGTAGTAGGTGGAGGTGCCGGCGCGCCGGTCCCGGACGAGCCCGGCGTCCCTGAGCTTGCCGAGATGCGTGGAGACCCGCGATTGGGCCAGCTCGGTGATCTCGGTCAGCTCCGCCACGGTCAGCTCCTCCATCTCCAGCAATCGGATCAGCCGCAGCCGGGTGGGGTCTCCCAGCAGCCGGCAGAGCTGACTGGCGTTGTCCAGGGACGACATGTTGTCTGTATCCGTTAATCCGGATTAAGAGATTTAACGCCTTAGGATAGCGGATGCGCGGCCGGAAGGCAACGCGCGCGGCGCGGGCCGGGCGGTCCACGGGGCGTTAGGCGTACCGCGGTCGCCTGCTACCCGACGCGGGAGGGGCGGGGAGAAAACGGTCTGCGGCTACCCGGCGAGGGCCGGCGCCAGGACGCCCTGCAGGCGCATTGCCAGGCCCATGCCGCCCTTTGTGCGCAGGCGTCCGGCCATGAACAGCTCGGTTGGGCTGCCCGTGCACTGGAGCAGCATCTCGCGCCACGCGTGCTCGTTCATGAGCAAAGTGATGTCGGCTTCATCCAGGCCCGACTGGACCGACATGTCGCCGTCGGCGATGTGCAGCGAGTACTGCGCCTCGGCGTCCGTCATCGCGTCCTCGGCAACAGGGACTGAACCGCGATGGCTCAGGCCCGCCCGTCACCGGGCGCGGCGAAGCCGACGTAGGCGAGCACGAACGCGATCAGGTGGGACGCGAACGCCTCCGCACCGACACCGCGGCGTGAGTACTTCCAGCGCTTGAGGTACCAGTCCTGCATTAGCGCCTTGATGCTGGCCGCGGTGAGAGCGACGTCGATCCGCCGGAACAGTCCTGCCTGCTGGCCCTCGGCCAGAATGTCCGCGAAGATCGCTTCGCTGGCCAACTCGCCCTGGATCGCGGTCTCGATCTCGCGCCGTCCCAGGTGGCGCGACTCCATGAACGAGAAGTAGAACCAGGGGTGCAGCACCTCCGTGAGGTACACATGTGCCCGGATCGCCGCGGAGAGGCGGGGCACCGCCCCGGTGACGGCTTCCAGGCTGTCATGCATCACCCGCTCGGTAAGCAGACGCCCGTGGCTCTGGATCAGGCGCACGAGTTCGTCCTTGCTGCCGATATAGGTGTACAGGCCTCCCATGCTCATGCCGGTTTCCCCGCTGAGGTCGCGCAGGGTCATGGCCTGAAAGCCCTTCTCGTTGGCTAGCCGCAGGGTTGCATCGATGATGCGCGAGAGGTTGCGCACCGCGGTGGCTTCCTTCTTGACCCCGATGCGCTCGCTGTTGCGCGCGTAGATCTCGCGGCAGATCGCCTGCCGCGACAGGTCGACCCACTCCTCGAATGCCCTTAGCGTGGTGAGGTCCTGGCCCGATCCGGTCATGCGGGTTCCGCCATTTTCGAAAGAGCGACACCCTAGGGGGCACGCGCGCGGGTGTCAACAAAAAACGAACGCTCGCTCGAATAACGAGGCGGGATGGGTCGACTTACCAGCGGTACTTGTCCCAGAGCTCGGGATGCGCCCAGTTGCGCGGGCTGAGCCAGTCCGGGGTGCGCTTGTAGGTGGCGATGTCGAAGGTGTAAAGAGTCCAGGTGCCCGACTTGAGCGCATAATCCTCGTAGCGGAACAGGCCCATGGCAAGGAAGTCGTTCGGCTGCCAGGGGTGCTCCGCCGGAGCGTCGCCCGGACGCGGATAGAGCACGGCGAAGCGTTGCGTGTGCACGTCCCGCAGGCGGGAGAGCAACACCACCGCGCGCTCGTCGGGAAGCCGCTCCAGGGCCCCGGCGACCAGCGCGAAGTCGAAGCGGTCGGAAAGCGTCAGCTCGCGCAGCGCCTGTTCGCCGTCCATGTGCGTCTGGCGGCATTCCTCCGGCGGCGCGTATTCCTGCATCAGCCTGCGCGCCTCCGCCCCCACGGTCAGCAGCGTGGCCGGGTGGTACTGGGCCGCGAGCGAGAGCAGTTCCTGAACGAGCGCGTCCATGCGCCCAGCGTAACAGAACCGGGGTGACCGCGGCGGAACGCCTGTCACCGCGCCACGGATCTGGTCTCACGCGCCATGCGCGCGGGCGCGCCGCGGGTGAAATCGGTTACCATGAGCCGCTCGCGGGCCAGGGCGGACGCGTCCACGTGCCCCGATCCCGCCCACACGCGAACCGGTACAAGGATTCATCGATGTGGCCCACTGACCATCGGTTGCCCTTGCGGGGCGCGAGCGCCGCGCTGGTCCTGGCCGCGGCGCTTTGCGGCTGTGCGAGCACTTCCGGGACGGAGCACAACCCGGATCCCCTGGAGCCGCTGAACCGGATCACCTACCGCTTCAACGACACCGTCGACAAGGCGGTGATGATGCCCCTGGCCAGGGGCTACAAGAGCGCAACGCCGGCGCCGGTGCGCAAGGGCGTGGGCAACTTCTTCGGCAACCTCGAGTCGCCCGTGACGATCGTCAATGATTTTTTGCAGGCCAAGTTCCGCCAGGGCGGCAGCGACACTGCGCGGCTCGCGGTCAACACCACGGTGGGCCTGCTGGGGTTCTTCGACCCGGCCAGCGGCATGGGCTTGGCCCCGCACGACGAGGACTTCGGCCAGACTCTCGGGACCTGGGGGATCGGGCCGGGTCCCTACCTGGTGCTGCCGTTCCTCGGCCCCTCGGATGTCCGCGACACGGTGGGGAAAGTGGGGGACTACGAGGTCGACCCGCTGTGGCAGTGGCAGCAGCAGCCGGAGAAGTACGAGTTGCGCGGGGTGCAGATCGTGGACATTCGGGCTCGACTGCTCAGCGCCACCAATCTGCTGCAGCAATCCATCGATCCCTACCTGTTCATGCGCAATGCTTACCTGCAGCGCCGCCGCAACCAGGTCTACGACGGCAACCCGCCCCCCGGGGGCAGCTACGGCGCGCCGCCTCCGCCACCGCCGGGACAGCGGGGCGGACGCGCGGGCGGGCAGAGCGCCGGGCCACCGCCTCCGCCGCCCTCGCAGCGCGGCGGGCCGAGGTCCTGACCCGCTTCGTTTGGCAGGCCCCGCAGGCGTAGAATAGGCCTATGGACAGGCGAATCTCCGGGAGGTCACATGGCTGAAGAGATTCTCGAGACCGTGGTGCGGCTACGGCGCGAAGGTAAGCCCTGCGCCCTGGCCACGGTGGTGGAGGCGGAAGGCTCCACCTCGGCCAAGATTGGCGCCAAGGCCCTGATCGACCAGGAAGGGCGGGTGCTCGCGGGGTGGGTCGGCGGCGGCTGCGCCGAGTCGACCACCTGCGAGACCGCCCTGCGCTGCCTGCGGCAGGGGCACGGTGAGGTCATCGACATCGACCTCAACGACGAGGTCCTGGGCGCAGGGATGCCCTGCGGAGGGAGCATGCGCGTGTACGTGGAGCCAATGTTGCCCCGGCCCTGCCTGTGGATCATGGGGCACGGCCGGATCGCGCAGGTGTTGTGCCAGCTGGCCGACCTGTGCGACCTGGAGGTGGCGGTGAACGACCCCATGGTCACCCGCGAGCACTATCCCGCGGCCAGCCGTCTGATCACCGACGACGTCGCCTACCGCGAGCTGCAGCCGGCCGCCGACGACTACGTGGTGATCGCCACGCAGCACAAGGGTGACCACCGCTCGATCCAGCAGGCGCTGGAGTCCGACGCCGGCTACATCGCCCTGATCGCGAGCCGCAAGCGCGCGGGTCTGGTACTGGACTATCTGCGCGAGAACGAGGTACCGGAGGAGCAGATCCGGCGCGTGCGCTCGCCCTGCGGGCTGGACCTCGGCGCGCGCACCCCGGAAGAGATCGCGCTGTCGCTCATGAGCGAGATCGTGATGATCCGGCGCGGCGGGCAGGGCGGCCTCATGGCCGACAAGGCCAGGCGGGCCCCGAAGAAGGCCTCCGCCTGACGGCGGAGCCGGGCTTAGCCTGCCGCCCGGCGCTGCCGCGAGGCCGGTGCGGCGAGCGCTTGCGCGAGCTGCTCGAAGCTCTCGAGATTGTGCACGGGGCGGAACTCGTCGACGTGCGGGAGCATCGCGCGCACCCCGGCGGCGCGCGCCTCGAAGCCGGCGTAGCGGAGCAACGGATTGAGCCAGACCAGCCGCCGGCAGGATTTGTGCAGGCGGTCCATCTCGCGCTCGAGGCCGGCCCCCGCGTCGCGGTCCAGGCCGTCGCTGACCAGCAGCACCACCGCGCCCTGGCCCAGCAGCCGCCGGGACCAGCGCAGGTTGAATTGCCGCAGGCAGGCGCCGATGCGCGTCCCGCCGGCCCAGTCCTGCACCTGCTCGCTGACGCGCCGCAGCGCCACGTCCGGGTCGCGGCTGCGCATCTGCGGGGTGACGTTGGTCAGGCGCGTCCCGAACAGCAGCACGTGGCAGTGTGCGCGCTCGTTCACCGCGGCGTGCAGGAACTGCAGGAACATTTGCGAATAGCGGCTCATTGAGCCGGAGATGTCGCACAGCACCACCAGCGCCGGCGGCCGGGTGCGTGGCGATCGACGCCGCAGCGGGATCACCATCCCTCCGGTGCGGGCGCTGGCGCGCAGCGTGGCGCCGAGGTCCACGTGGCGTCCGCGCGGGTTCGGTGCGGTGCGGCGGGTCGGGACCGGGCGCAGCGGGAGCTGCATGCGTGCCACCGCCCGCTGCGCCTGCGCCAGCTCCGCTGCCGACATGCTCTCGAAGTCCATCTTCCGCAGCACCTCCTGGTCGGTGAAGGTGAGGCGGGCATCCACCTCGATCTCCTTCTCCCGCTTCGGCTCGCGCGGCTCCTGCGAGTGTGGCGCCAGTGCGTCGCTCAGGCGCCGGTTGTCGCGGCGGCGCTGGTCGGGCGGGGCGGGGGCGTGGGGCAGCATGAGCTGGAGCACGCGATCGAGCAGCGCGGGGTCCTTCCAGAAGATGCGAAAGGCCTGGTCGAACAGCTCCAGCTGGTCGTGACGGTCCACCAGCACACTCGCCAGGGCCGCGTGCAGATCCTCGCGCCGGCGCACGCCGGCGACCTGCGCGGCCTGCAGCGCGTCCAGCACCCGGTCGGGCCCGACCGGCAGCCCCGCCGCGCGCAGCACGCGCACGAAGTGCACCACGTTCTCCGCCAGGCGCCCTGCCGGGATGTCCTGCTCGCTCACGGCCCTCCCTCAGGTGCTTTCGGCAGCCAGGTCCGCCTTGATCTGCTCCAGGATGCGCCGGGCCTCGCTGCCCTGGAGGCGGGCGAGGTCATCCTGGTACTTCAGCAGGACGCCCAGGGTGTCGTTGACCGTGTCCGGGTCCAGGGACAGCTTGTCCAGGGCGACCAGGGCGTTGGCCCAATCGATGGTTTCGGCGATGCCCGGCAGCTTGAAATAGTCGCCCTCGCGCAGGGCCTGGACGAAGGCCACCACCTCGCGGGAGAGCGCACCGGCGGCCCCGGAAGCCTTCAGCGAGACAATCTCCAGCTCGCGGGCGGCGTCGGGGTAGTCCACCCAATGGTACAGGCAGCGCCGCTTGACCGCGTCGTGGATCTCCCGCGTACGGTTGGAGGTGATCACCACGATCGGCGGCTCGTCGGCGCGGATGGTCCCGAGTTCCGGGATCGAGAGCTGGAAGTCGGACAGCACCTCGAGCAGGTAGGCCTCGAAGGGCTCGTCCGCCCGGTCCAGCTCGTCGATCAGCAGTACCGGCGCGCCGGACGGACCGCCGCGCAGCGCCTGCAGCAAAGGCCGCTCGATCAGGAACCGTTCGGAGAAGATGTCCTGGCCGAGACGCTCCCGGTCATGTTCGCCGGCCGCCTCCGCCAGGCGGATCTCCAGCATCTGGCGCGGGTAGTTCCATTCATAGGCGGCCTGCGCGACGTCCAGTCCCTCGTAACACTGCAACCGCACCAAGGGGCGGTCCAGGCCCGCGGCGAGCACTTTGGCGATCTCGGTCTTGCCGACGCCCGCCTCGCCCTCGAGGAACAGCGGCCGGCGCATCCGCAACGCCAAGTACACCACCGTCGCCAGGCGGCGGTCGGCGACGTAGCTCTGGCTGCGCAGCAGCTCCTGGCTCTGGTCGATCGAGGCGACGGCGGTTCCGGCTTCTGTCACCCCGGCTCCCGTCATCGGTTCGCCGCGGCGTCGACCGCGCGACGGGCCATCACGCCGACCAGATGGGCGCGATAGTCCGCGTCCCCGTGCATATCGGCCATCATCTCGTCCGGCGAGACGCTGATGCCTTCGATGGCGGACGCCTTGAATTCCTTCGCCAGGGCCTTCTCCATCTCGGGCACCCGGAACACGCTCGGCGCGGCCCCGGTGACAGCCACCCGCACCTCCGAGCCGCTGCGGGCGACCATCACGCCGACCAGCGCAAAGCGCGAGGCAGGCTGCTCGAACTTGGCGTAGGCGGCCTGACCGGCGACCGGGAACTCCACCGCGGTGATCAGCTCCTCCGGCTTCAGCGCGGTCTCGAACATGTCGACGAAGAAGTCGTCGGCCGTGATCCGGCGCTGGTCGGTGACCACGGTGGCGTTCAGGGCCAGCACTGCGGCCGGGTAGTCCGCGGACGGGTCGTCGTTGGCGATGGAACCGCCGATGGTGCCCACGTTGCGCACCTGGCGGTCGCCGATGTCGCTCGCCAGCTCGGCCAGCGCCGGGATGGCCCGCGCCACCTCGGCCGAGTCCGCTACCTCGGCGTGCCGGGTCATGGCGCCGATGGTGACGGTTTTGCCGTCGACCTTGATACCGCGCAGCTCGCCGACGCGGGACAGGCTGACCAGGTCGGAGGGTGCCGCCAGGCGCTGCTTCATCGACGGCAGCAGGCTCTGGCCGCCTGCCAGGAAGCGGCCATCCTCCGCCTTCTTCAGCGCGGAAACTGCGTCCGCGGACTTCTCGGGCCGGTGATACTCGAATGCGTGCATGTCTTCCTCCAGACTCGTTTGCTCAGGCGGCCTTGCCGCTGCTCGCGCTGCGGATCGCGTGCCAGACGCGGGCCGGCGTGGCCGGCATGTCCAGCCGGGTCACGCCCAGCGGCGCGAGTGCGTCCAGGATGGCGTTGATCACCGCGGGTGGCGCCCCGATCGCGCCGGCCTCGCCACAGCCCTTCACCCCCAGCGGGTTGCTGGTACAGGGGGTGCAGCGGGTGTCGACCTCGAACGTCGGCAGGTCATCGGCGCGCGGCATGGTGTAGTCCATGTAGCTGCCGGTCACCAGCTGCCCGCTCTCGGGGTCGTACTGGCAGTTCTCCAGCAGCGCCTGGCCGATGCCCTGGGCCAGGCCGCCGTGCACCTGCCCCTCGACGATCATCGGGTTGATGACGTTGCCGAAGTCGTCCACTGCGACGAAGTTGACCACCTGGACCCGGCCCGTCTCGGGATCCACCTCCACCTCGCAGATGTGGCTGCCGGCAGGGTAGGTGAAGTTGGTCGGATCGTAGAAGGCGCTTTCGTCCAGGCCCGGCTCCAGCGTCTCGAGCGGGTAGTTGTGGGGCACATAGGCCGAGAAGGCGACCTCGGCCATCGCCATCTGCTTGTCGGTGCCGCTGACCCGGTAGACGCCGTCTTGGTACTCGATGTCATCGACCGCCGCCTCCAGCTGGTGCGCCGCGATCTTGCGCCCCTTCTCGATCACCTTGTCCAGCGCCTTCATCAGGGCGGAGCCGCCCACGGCGATGGAACGCGAGCCGTAGGTGCCCATGCCGAACGGGATGCGGTCGGTATCGCCGTGCACCACCTCCACGTTCTCGATGGGGATGCCGAGGCGCTCCGACACCACTTGGGCGAAGGTCGTCTCATGCCCCTGCCCGTGGCTGTGGGAACCGGTGAACACCGTAACGCTGCCAGTGGGATGGAAGCGGATCTCGCCCGACTCGTACAGCCCGGCGCGCGCCCCCAGAGCCCCCGCCATCGCCGACGGTGCCAGGCCACAGGCCTCGATATAGGTCGAGTAGCCCAGCCCGCGATAGCGACCCCGCGCAAGGGCTTGCTGGCGCCGTTCCTCGAAGCCGTCCACCCGCGCCTGCTGCATGGCGGCATCGAGCGTCGCCTCGTAGTCGCCGGTGTCGTAGCTCAGCCCCACCGGGGTGTCGTAGGGAAAGGCATCCTTCGAGATAAAATTGCGGCGCCGGATTTCCGCCTGGTCCATGCCCAGCTCACGTGCCGCGGCGCTGACCAGGCGCTCCACCACGTAGGTTGCCTCGGGCCGGCCGGCTCCGCGGTAGGCGTCCACGGGTGCGGTGTTGCTGAACACCGCGGTCACCTCGCAGTGGATCGCCGGCGTGGCGTATTGGCCGGCCAGCAGGGTGCCGTACAGGATGCTCGGAATGGACGGCGCGAAGGTGGACAGGTAGGCGCCCATGTTGGCCTTGGTCGCCACGCGCATGCCCAGGAACCGGCCCTGCTTGTCCAGCGCCAGCTCGGCGCGGGTGACGTGGTCGCGGCCATGGGCGTCGCAGAGGAAGGACTCGGCGCGGTCCGCGGTCCACTTCACCGGCCGCCCCACCTTGCGCGTGGCCCAGCTCAGGACCGCCTCCTCGGCGTAGTGGAAGATCTTGGAGCCGAAGCCCCCGCCCACGTCCGGGGACACCACGCGCACCTTGTGCTCGGGCACGTTTAGCACGAACGCGCTCATCAGCAGCCGGATCACATGCGGGTTCTGGCTGGTGGTGTAGAGCGTGTAGGCGCTATCAGCGACCGAGTAGCTCGCCAGCGCCGCGCGTGGCTCGATGGCGTTCGGGATCAGGCGGTTGTTGACCAGGTCCAGCGTTGTGACGTGGTCGGCCCTGCCGAACGCCGCGTCGGTCTCGTCCTGCTGGCCGATTTCCCAGACGTAGCAGATGTTGTCGTCCAGATCGTCATGCACGCGGGGAGCGCCTGCCTTCGCCGCGTCGTCCACGCTCACCACCGCCGGCAGCATCTCGTAGTCGACTTCCACCAGCTCGGCCGCGTCGCGCGCCTGCCAGGCATTCTCGGCAATGACCACGGCGACGTGGTCCCCCACATAGCGCACCTTGCCCTGCGCAAGCGGCGGGTGCGCCGGCTCCTTCATCGGCTCGCCGTGCTTGTCGGTGACCTGCCAGCCGCAGGGGAGCCCCCCGATCTGGTCAGCGGCCATGTCGTCGCCGGTGAACACCGCTACCACACCGGGCGCCTTGCGCGCCGCCGAGGTGTCGATCGAACGGATGCGGGCGTGGGCGTGCGGCGACCGCACGAAAAACGCCCAGGTCTGGCCCGGCAGGGAGATGTCGTCGGTGTAGTGGCCTCCCCCGGTCAGGAAACGGTTGTCTTCAAGACGCTTCACCGAAGCGCCAATGCCGGTTTCGCTCATGGCTCATCCCTCCATAGCCTGGGCGCCCGCCTTCACGGCGCGGACGATGTTCTGGTAGCCGGTGCAGCGGCAGTAGTTGCCCTCCAGCTGATGCCGGATGACCTCGTCCGAGGCTCCGGGGTAGCGCCGCACCAGATCGATCGCGCTCATCACCATGCCCGGGGTGCAGAATCCGCACTGCAGGCCGTGGTACTCCTTGAACGCTGCCTGCATGGGATGCAGCTCGCCGTCGGAGGCGATCCCCTCGATGGTGGTCACCTCGGCACCGTCCGCGTCTGCGGCCAGGATGCCGCAGGACTTTACCGCACGGCCGTCGATGTGGATGGTGCAGGCGCCGCACTGGTTGGTGTCACAGCCGATGTGGGTCCCCGTCAGGCCCAGCGTCTCGCGCAGGAACTGGACGAGCAGGGTGCGTGGCTCGACCTCGGCCGAAACGGGTCGGCCGTTGACGGTCAGGGAAATTGAGATGCCCATGAGACTCCTCCGTGATGCATGTTGGCCCGCCGCAGCCGTGCCGGGGGTTCCGGTGCTGCGGTCGTCGTCAGCGGCCGGCGGCCGCCGCGCTCGCGGTTCTCGCGTTACGAGTCATCGCGGCCCTCCGCAACCGCCAGGGCGGTCGCCAGACGACCGGGTTTCCGGAAGGCGCGCCGCACTATGGCTCGGCTTGCGGCGTCGCCGGTGATTCGGCTCCGGTGCCGGACGGATGCTCAGGACTCCGTCTCCTCTTCTTCGCCGCTCTCTTCGCCGCCGAAGCGGGCGACGAGGGCGCCGAAGAACTGGTTGGCCAGCTTGCGGGCGGCACTGTTGACCAGGCGTGATCCGATCTGTGCCAGCTTCCCCCCGACCGTGGCGCTGACCTCGTAGCTCAGCAGCGTTCCGTCGTCCTCGTCCGGCTGCAGTCGCACCGAGGTGCTGCCCTTGCCGAACCCGGCGGTGCCCCCCTGGCCCTCAAATGAAATAGTGTAGCTGTTGGGCGGGTCGATGTCCGATAGGGTGCCGCGTCCCTTGAAGCGCGCCTTGACCGGGCCGAATTTCGCGGTGAGTGTCACGTCCAGCTCGGTGTCGGAAACCTGCTCGACCGATTCGGCCCCGGGTATGCAGTCGGCCAGCACGTCGGCGTCGTTGAGCGCTTCCCAGACCTCGTGCTGGGAGGCCGGGATGTGCCGCTCGCCGGTCATGTCCATGAGCGTTCCTCCAGGGAATTCGGCGTGGTCCCCGTGCGGGGCGACGCTCCTATTTAACAGCGGAATGCCGGGCGGGTAAACGTGTCGTCCGGAGATGCCGGGCCGGAGCGTTGTGCGCGGCGCGCCCGAAGCCACCAAGCAAGCGCTCGGTTTACAGCATTCCGCGCCTGGTTTAACTTGCGTTGCAGGATCCCTGCGCCGTGCCGTACGGGCGCCCCGGCGGGGCTGAAAGGTCACTCCGGCGGGTCCGGCGCCGGGTACGGAGGCGAGATGTCTGGCAGCAGCCCCTTCTACACCCAGGACCACGAGATCTTTCGCGATTCCGTCCGCCGCTTCGTCGAGAAGGAGATCCGGCCGTACGTCGACGAGTGGGACGAGGCCGGCGAGTTTCCGCGCGCGCTGTACCGGCGGGCGGCGGAGGCCGGCGTCCTGGGACTGGGGTTCCCCGAAGAGTACGGCGGCACGCCCGCGCCGGATCCCTTCTACAACATCATCCTCACCGAGGAACTCACCCGCGCCGGTTCGGGCGGCGTGATCGCGAGCCTGATGAGCCTGGGCATCGGCCTGCCCCCCGTCGTGCACCTCGGGACCGAGGATCAGAAGCGTCGTTTCGTGCCGCCGGTGATGGCCGGGGAGAAGATCAGCGCGCTGGCCGTCACGGAGCCCTCCGGCGGCTCCGACGTGGCCAACCTGCGCACCACGGCCCGGCGCGACGGCGATCACTACGTGGTCAGCGGCTCCAAGACCTTCATCACCTCCGGGGTCCGGGCCGACTTGTACACGGTAGCCGTGCGTACCGGGGGACCGGGCATGGACGGTATCTCTCTGCTCGTGGTGGAGAAGGGCACGCCGGGCTTCAACCAGACACCCCTGAAGAAGATGGGCTGGTGGTGCTCGGACACCGCGACGCTGTACTTCGACGACTGCCGCGTCCCGGCGGACAACCTGTTGGGTCCGGAGAACGGTGGATTCATGGGCATCATGCGGAATTTCAACGGTGAGCGCCTCGGGCTCGCCGCCCAGGCCTGCGGCTTCGCCCGAGTGTGCATCGAGGAGGCCACCGCCTACGCGCGCGAGCGCACCACCTTCGGGCGGCCGCTGATCGACAACCAGGTGGTCCGGCACCGTCTGGTAGACATGAACATGAAGGTGAATGCGGCCCGGGCCTACCTGGATGAGCTCGCGTGGCGGGTCCACCAGGGGGAGACCCCGGTCGCCGACCTGTGCATGCTCAAAAACCTCGCGGCCGGCACGCTCGAGTACTGCGCCTCGGAGGCGATACAGGTCTTCGGCGGCGCCGGCTACATGCGCGGCACGCCGGTGGAGAGGATCTACCGCGAAACCAAGGTGCTCACCATCGGCGGCGGCTCGAGCGAGATCATGAAGGATCTGGCGGCGCGCCAGATGGGGATGTGACGGATATCCGGCGGGGGAATACGGCGATGGCCTGCCGGGGCTCAAGCAGATCGTGGTGATCGGCCCGGCCGCGGACGCGGAGCTCGGCCCTGGGCGCCACAGCTACGCGCGACCCTGCGGCATCGCCAGACCCTCGAGCTTCCCTGGGATCCGCCGGGCAACGATGACCTGCTGCCCCTGCTCTACACCGGCGGCACCACCGGCTATCCCAAGGGCGTGATGCGGGACGTGCAGCTCTACCGGGAGAACCGGCGCATCCTGGCGCCCATGTTCAAGCGCCTGCTGCCACACGGCTGAAGGACGCGCCGTCGCCGCTGCCGGGCTTCCTGCAGTCGGGGCTGTGCCGCCGGCCGATCGGGAAGCCCGTGGTGCAGCGCTTCGCCGGCAACCTGCCGGGGAGGTCCATGCGCGAGCGCTACGCCGGCGATCTCGAGACCGTGGCGAAGAAGGCGAAGGCCACGCGCAGCGTGCCCAACGTCACGCTGCCGGCCCGCCCGCTGATGCACGGCGCGGGTGTTCGAGTCCGGGATCATTCCGGACTACCTCGGGGAGCGCTGGACGTTGTCACCGAAGGCCTGAAAACGGGCGACCTCCGCTTCAATGCCCCTTTCGGCCGCTGAAGCTGGCGTCCGCGCAGCTGCAAACCTGCTATCCTGTGCCCCCCTTTCGCGGTGGCCGTGAGACGCGATGCATGCCCTGTCCCTGAAGGAGCTGAACAAGACCTACAGCAATGGCGTGGTGGCGCTGCGGGGCGTCTCCCTGGATGTCGAGGCGGGGGACTTCTACGCGCTGCTCGGGCCCAACGGGGCGGGGAAGTCCACCACCATCGGGATCATCAGCTCGCTGGTGAACAAGACCGCGGGGCGGGTGACCGTTTTCGGCCACGACATGGACCGTGAGCCGGAAGCGGTCAAGGCCTGTCTCGGGCTGGTGCCGCAGGAGATCAACTTCAACAACTTCGAGAAGTGTCGCCAGATCCTGATGAATCAGGCCGGCTTCTACGGGCTGCCCTACGAGCGCGCCCGCAAGCGCAGCGACGCCTGCTTGCGCCAGCTGGGCCTGTGGGCCAAGCGCGACGACATCGCGCGCAACCTCTCCGGCGGGATGAAACGGCGCCTGATGATCGCCCGCGCGCTGGTCCACGAGCCCAGGCTGCTGATCCTGGACGAGCCGACCGCGGGGGTCGACATCGAGATCCGCCGGTCGATGTGGACTTTCCTGCGGGAGATCAACACCGAGGGCACCACCATCATCCTCACCACGCACTACCTCGAGGAGGCCGAGAGCCTGTGCCGCAACATCGGCATCATCGATCGGGGCGAGATCGTCGAGGACACCTCGATGAAGGAGCTGCTGCGCCGCCTCGACACCGAGACCTACGTGCTGTACCTGGACGGGCGGGTCGAGGATCTGCCGCCGCTGCCCGGCTACGCCGTGGAAGCGGTGGACGAGAATACCGTGGAGCTGTCGGTGCACCGCGGCCAGGGACTCACCGAGGCCTTCGGCGAGCTGCGCGAGGCCGGTTTCGAGGTACTGAGCATGCGCAATAAGGCCAACCGGCTGGAGCAGCTGTTCATGAGCCTGGTGAGCAGCACCCATGAGCCGCCCGTGGCGACGGCCAGTGACCGCCGGGTGTCCGTGTGAGAGCGGCGCCGTGAACCACTACATCGCGTTCCGCACCATCTTGTTCCGCGAGATCCAGCGTTTCTCGCGGATCTGGCTGCAGACCATCGTGCCGCCCGCGATCACCATGACCCTGTACTTCGTGATCTTCGGTGGCCTGATCGGGTCGCAGATCCGGCACATGGACGGCTACAGCTACATGCAGTACATGGCGCCGGGCATCATCATGATGGCGGTGATCACCAACTCGTACTCCAATGTCGTGTCCTCGTTTTTCGGCGCCAAGTTCCAGCGCCACATCGAGGAGCTGCTGGTGGCACCGGTCCCCAACTACCTGATCCTGCTCGGCTACATTGGCGGCGGCGTTGCGCGCGGGCTGCTGGTGGGGGTGCTGGTGACCTGCGTGGCCCTGTTCTTTACCCACCTGCACGTCTCCAGCCCCCTCATTACCGCGTCGGTGGTGTTGCTGACCTCGGTGCTGTTCTCGCTGGGTGGATTCATCAACGCCGTCTTCGCCACCAAGTTCGACGACATCTCCATCGTCCCGACCTTCGTGCTGACGCCGCTGACCTATCTCGGGGGTGTGTTCTACTCGATCAAGATGCTGCCCGATTTCTGGCGGCACGTGTCCATGGTCAACCCCATCCTGTACATGGTCAACGCCTTCCGCTACGGGATCCTGGGGGTGTCCGACATCAACATCGTGGCCGCCTACCTGATCATCGGCCTGTTCGTCGTTATCCTGTTCGTATTCAGCCTGCACCTGCTCAACCGCGGGACGGGCATTCGCAGCTGAACCGGGAGGTGGTCTCATGGCACTGGCACTTATCACTGGCGGTGGCACCGGCCTTGGGCGGGCCGCGACCCTGGCGCTGGCACGGCGCGGGATGGATGTACTGGCGGTCGGGCGGCGGCCGGAGCCGCTGCGGCAGACCCAGGAGCAGGAACCGGACCGGGTCCGGGTGCTTCCGGCCGACGTGTCCCGGGAGGAAGGGCGGGCCGCCATCGTGGACGCGGTCGGCGAGGGGCCGCTGGCCTGCCTGGTCCACAACGCCGGGGTGCTCACGCCGGTCGCGCCGCTGGCCGAGGTGACGCTGGAGCAGTGGCGCGAGCACCAGGCGATCAACGTCGAGGGACCACTGTTCCTGACGGCCGCGCTGCTCGAGCCACTGCGCGGCGGGCGCGTGCTGCACGTTTCGTCGGGCGCGGCGCATCACGCGTATCGCGGCTGGGGTGCCTACTGTACCTCCAAGGCTGCGCTGCACATGATCTACCAGGTGTACCGGGAGGAGCTGGCCGACCGGGACATCGCGGTCGGCAGCATCCGGCCCGGCGTGGTGGACACGCCCATGCAGGCAAAGGTGCGGGAGCTGCCGCCAGAGGTGTTTCCCGACCGGCAGCGGTTTGTGGAGCTGAAACGCGCGGGCAGGCTGCTCGATCCCGCACGCTCGGCTGCCGCGATGGTGTCCCTGCTGCTGGATACCGACCGGCAGCGATTCAGCCAGCAGGAGTGGGACGTGCGGGATCTGCCCTGAGCCGGAGCTTGTTTCGTGGCAGGCGCGGGTCAGGGCGTAAGCGAGCGAGCCGTCGGAGCGGACACGTGGCGGCGTTGGCGGCCAGCGCGCGATTTGCATGACCCCATCCGCGTGGCACAATGGCGAGAGCAAAAGAATGCATAAGGAGGCGGGGAGGAGGTCATCATGATCCACGCGCCCGACAAAGTGCGCCCACAGGTGCAGAACGTCTACGAGAACCTTATCCGCAGCGATTATCCTGATGGCTACTATTCCGGCGCCCTGCTCAGAAGGGAAGGCGGCGAGCACTACGCGCTCAACGGCTTCGAGCCGCGCTGGACGGCGGCCGGGGCCTGGGGAATTGACTGCTACCGCGAGGAAGACGACAGCGTCGTGGTCGGCTTCTTCGGCAACGAGGACAACTTCCTGGAGTGGTACGGCGAGGTCGTTAACGCCGGGATGCTGGCGCGGGATCCCGGCGACGGCGCGGCCGTGCAGGCCTGCCGCAAGCGGGCCCTGGAAGGCGGCGACTGGCGCCGGATCTACCAGCCCGAGGGACCGGAAGCCGGCGACTGACCGGGCGCGCCGGGACGGTCTAGGCCGGGCGGTGCGGCGGCTCCTCCTCGATGCCGAGGATCTCGTCCAGGAAGTTCGCGAAGATCCGCCGGATCGCGGGCAGGGATTCCGCAAGCCTGTGGCCGCCGTCGAGTACGTGCAGCGCGGCCCGATGCGTCTGGGCGAAACGGATGGCGTTTGCTACCGGCACCACGTTGTCCCGCCAGCCGTGCACCACGGCCATCCGCTTCGCCTGGACCATGGGGTCCGCCTCGTAGCCGGGAAGATACATCGCCGGCGCCATCAGGAACAGTCCGTCGGGGCGCAGCGAGCCGCTCGCCACCGCGGACACGTAGGCGCCCATGCTCGACCCGACCAGCACCAGGTGGCCGGCGGTGGCAGGGTGCTCGTCCAGAAGCTGCCGGACCCGCGCGTCCGGATCGCGCGTGTGGCTGTAGTCGGGGCTGCACACGCGAAAGCCGCGTTCCCGGGCGACGACCGCGAGCGCGCTGATCTTGGTGCCCCATGGCCCGCTTTCCATGCCGTGGGCGAAGTAGAGCAGGTCGGGCTCGCCGGAATCCACTGATTGCATTGGCCTCTCCGCACCGGGACCGCAATCCATTCTACCCGCCCCCGGAGAGGTTTCCAGCGGTGATCGCTTTCCGCGGGCATCCGCCCGGCGCTCTGCCACCGCGCGCATATGCGAGACTGCGGTCTGACCGAGCGGGCCGGCAGCCTGCCGGGGGCCGAATCGGGAGAGGAGCGCGATGAAGAAGGATACGCGACTGGTGGAGGCCGGACGGGAGCCGGCAGCCCATCACGGGACGGTGAATCCGCCCGTATACCACGCTTCCACGGTGCTGTTTCCTACCCTGCAGGCCCTGCGGGAGGCCGGCCGCCACCCCTTCGAGGGCGTGTTCTACGGTCGGCACGGCACGCCCACGACCTTCGCATTTCAGCAGGCCATGGCGGAGCTCGAAGGGGCCCACGGCGCGGTCGCAGTGTCGTCGGGCCTGGCCGCGATCGCCCTGTGCCTGTGCGCCTTCGTGCAGGCCGGCGATCACCTGCTGGTCTCGGATAACGTCTACGGACCGACACGCAGGTTCTGTGACGGAACCCTGGCGGGCTTCGGCGTCGAGACCACCTATTTCGATCCCGCGGCCGGTGCGGACGTCGAGCGCCTGTTCCGCGAAAATACCCGGCTGGTGTTCATGGAGAGCCCGGGCTCGCTCACCTTCGAGGTCCAGGACGTGCCGGCCATCGCGGCCGCCGCGCGCCACCGGGGCGTGCTCAGCGCCATTGACAATACCTGGGCCACGCCGCTGTATTGCAACGCCATCGGGCATGGCGTGGATCTTTCCATCCACGCTGCCACCAAGTACATCGTGGGCCATTCCGACGCGATGCTGGGCGTGATCAACGCCACCGAGCAGGCCTGGGGGCCGCTGCGCCGGCGCCTCGCCGCCTTCGGCAACTGTCCCGGCGCGGACGAGCTCTATCTGGGCCTACGCGGGCTGCGTACCCTGGGCGTACGCCTGGCGCGCCACCAGCAGACCGCGCTGGCGCTCGCCGAGTGGCTCTCCGCGCGCCCCGAAGTCCGCCAGGTCCGGTACCCCGCGCTGCCCGGCGACCCGGGGCACGCGCTGTGGCGGCGCGATTTCGAGGGCGCCAGCGGGCTGTTCGGCGTGCTGCTGGAGCCGGTACCGGAGGGCGCGCTGGCCGCGATGCTGGATCACCTTGAGTTGTTCGGCATGGGCTATAGCTGGGGCGGGTTCGAGAGCCTGATCCTGCCCACCGACCCGGCTCCGTTGCGCAGCGCGGTCCCCTGGGAAGAGCGCGGCCCGCTGCTGCGGATACACGCGGGTCTGGAGGATCCCGACGACCTGCGGCGCGATTTGGAGGCGGGCCTGGAGCGTTTGCACCGGGGGGCGAAGTGAGGCCCGGGGCGCCCCCCGTTCCAGCCACACGGTGATCCCGGCACGACCGGCCTCGAAGCACGCGCGGCACAACAGCGCCTCGCTGCGCCCCGATTATGCCAGAGCACGCGCCCTCCGGCGGTCCCGGTCAGGCGTTGTGGCGGCTCCGGTCCCCGCCCCCGCCGTGTCCGGGACGGCGACGCATGGGGTACCGGCTGCGGGGACGAGCCTGGCTTACCCGAATCCGATGATCGTCCATCTCGTGCCCGTCCAGCACGGCCACGGCGGCGGGAACCGCGTCGCTGTCCATCTCGACAAAAGCGAATCCGCGCGGGCGGCCGGATTCGCGATCGGTGATCACGCTCACGCCGTACACCTCGCCGTGCGGCTCGAACAGCTCCCGCAGCGCGCTTTCCGTGACGTCCTCGGGCAGATTGCCCACATAGACGGATCGCTTCATTCCCTGATCCTCCTGCCGCTTCGGCGCAGCCGACTCTGAAAAGTACGGGAGGTACTTTTCACCGGTCTCATACATAAGAGTAGTGGCCGCACGCGAATTTGCCTGCGGCGGAGGGAAAGCAGAACAGGAAGGACTTGCCCCAGATCAGGGAAGGTCACCAATGCCCCGGGCACGGCGGCGGGTTGCCGCGCCCGGGGCGTTACCCCGCGGCGTGTTCAGGCGACGCGCGCGTCGCCTGAATCGCTGTCGGACGCGACCGCCTCGACGCTGCGCCGGAGGATCTGGAGACCCTCCGCGATGCCGGCGTCGTCGATGGTTAGCGGCGCGAGGCACTTGATCACCTCGTCGTCGCCGCCGGCGGTCTCCAGCAGCAGCCCATGGCGGAATGCCTCGGCGCAGATGCGCGAGGCCGCGTCCGGATCATGGCAGACCAGTCCGTGCATCATGCCGCGGCCGCGTGCCTGCTCGAAGATCTTCGGAAAGTCGGCAACCAGGCGGTCGAAGCCGTTGCGGATCTTCTCGCCCTTGCGCCGCACGTCACGCGCAAAGCCGTCGTCCTCCCAGTAGGACAAGGCCTCGGCGCCGGTGACGAATGCCAGGTTGTTCCCGCGAAAGGTTCCGTTGTGCTCGCCCGGTTCCCAAACGTCCAGATCGGGCCGGATCAGAACCAGCGCCATGGGCAGGCCGTAGCCTCCGATCGACTTCGACAGGCAGACCATGTCGGGCGTGATGCCGGCGGGCTCGAAGCTGAAGAAGGTGCCGGTGCGGCCGCAGCCGGCCTGGATGTCGTCCAGGATCAGCAGGATCTCCCACTTGCGGCACAGCGCCTCCAGCCGCTGGAGCCATTCCATGCTGGCGACATTGATGCCACCCTCGCCCTGGACCGTCTCCACGATCATGGCGGCCGGCAGGTCCAGCCCGCTACCCTGGTCCTCGAGGGTCTTCTCGAGGTAGTCGATGGTGTCGGCCTCGTCGCCCAGGTAGCCGTCGTAGGGCATGCTCACGGCATTGCCCAGGGGGATGCCCGCGCCGCTGCGCTTGAAGTTGTTACCGGTCACCGCCAGCGCGCCGATGGTCATGCCGTGGTAGCCGTTGGTGAAGCCGATGATGGTTTCGCGCCCGGTGACCTTGCGCGCCAGCTTCATGGCGCTCTCCACCGCGTTGGTGCCGGTGGGGCCGGGAAACTGGATCTTGTAGCTCAGCCCGCGCGGCTGCAGGATCACCCGGTCGAAGCGCTCCAGGAAGGTGCGCTTGGAAGTGCTGGCCATATCGAGGCTGTGGCTGATGCCGTCTGCTTCGATGTAATCGAGCAGCCTGCGCTTGAGACGATCGTTGTTGTGCCCGTAGTTCAGGGCGCCGGCACCACCGAAGAAGTCCACGTAGCGCTTGCCCTGCTCGTCCCAGAGCAAATGGCCCTTG
>Ga0102944_1000100_pt1 | contig 70430 bp, 75 predicted proteins | sample SalPonD_shore_MG_FD_78172 | JGI IMG/M metagenome (GOLD analysis project Ga0102944, IMG submission 78172) | Salt pond soil microbial communities from South San Francisco under conditions of wetland restoration - Salt Pond MetaG... | ecosystem: Environmental > Aquatic > Marine > Intertidal zone >... | reverse complement strand
ATTTTACTTGTCCGTTTTGAGATCAAAAAATACTTTCAAGTCCTAAGAGATTATATCGGTAATCAACTCAAAACGTATCAGGATCAAATAAAATTATATCAAAATCAGCTCAAAAATTATCAGGAATGATAAAAATCCATGGAGATAAAACACACCTCTGTCAAATTTATGAAAGGGAAATAGTGAATTTGCCTTCCCAAAATTCACCTGAAGTAATGATTGGAAGGTTGATTGATTTATCGCGATGATATTCTGAGATACTATTTGTTGGAGCAGTCATCGGTTCAAAACAGATTACATCTCGACTGGCAGGGGCATAGATTACTGCTGCAGAATATCCGTAGTCAAAATTTACGGAAAGTTTTCGATCACCAACCTCCACCATGAAAGGAGAACCAAGTAATTGACGATAGAGATCATCCAGAGATTTATCTCCTAATTGCATAGAATAGCCTTTGTTTGATATAGAACTTCTACCTGTGGGGAGATTCCGTGAATCCAAAACGAGATGTTCCCGTGCCGGGATTGTTACTTGCCAATTTGATCGGTGGGTCTCTGGCAATTGAAAATAGGGATGATATCCAATCATAACTGGCATAGATTGTTGACCGCGATTAGTAACCCGAAGGGTGATTTCAAATCGGTCTGGGTAAAGCCGGTAGGTTGAATGCAAATCATGAGCAAAGGGGAAGTGTGTCATCAGTTCTGCATATTTCCAAAAATGCAATTCAGAACTGACTTCAACGTAATTCTCGGTAATGACCTCAGATTGATTCTTCCAGTGATTGGTATTTGTAAGAAGTCCATGAATGGGGAGACCATTTCTATCTTTACTAAAATCAAAACTTGTGTTGAGAGAGTAGTGAACTCCTTGAAAATCGAATCCTGCCTCCTCTAATCTATTTGCCCAAGGAGCGAGAAGAGGAATTCCTGATAATCGAGGGTTTTCAAGATAGGCTGATACTGAATCATACGGAAACCACAAGTAATCGTTATCCTGAAAGAGTAATTGATAGGAAAGATTATTACCATCAGAGAGAATCCTTACAGACAATTCATTGGCTACAAGTTCCAGTATCTCGACTCCATCACTGAGAATCCGGTTAAGCTCCAATATCATACGGGTCAAGAGTTACTCTCAAGGAGTGAACAATAAATATTTGTATCAAAGCATTCAATCATTTAAACACCTGTATGTTCATATCAGAACTAATGATACTTCCAACAGGCGTACCATGGTACGCCAAGGAGTGGGTTGTTCTGCTAGTAACAATTCGCTCCTTATTTTCTTGAAATTCATAGATTTACCTATTGTTAGAGTCACGAAGGTAAAACCATCTACCACGAGTAGGGAGTAAGTCTAATATTTGGTAGGTTGATGGGAAGGTATGAACAAAGTAATTCTCCTTACAGGTGCATCAAGTGGGATTGGAAAAATTACCGCAGAATACCTGACAGATCTGGAATATACTGTTTATGGAACCTCTCGAAAGCCAGAACAAGTCGATAACTATGAGATGCTAAAACTGGATGTCACAGATGAAGAATCAGTAAAACACTGCGTGGAACAAGTAATTGAGGCTGAAGGTAGATTGGATGTTCTTATCAACAATGCCGGGTTTGGGATGGCAGGGCCAATAGCAGCAGCATCGATTGAAGATGTCAAACATCAATTTGATACCAATTTATTTGGAGTACATCGGATGGTTCAAGCGACACTACCCTATCTCAGAGAACAGGATAAGTCAATGATAATCAATATCGGTTCATTTGGAGGACGACTTGCTATTCCTTATCAAGCTCTTTACAGTGCATCAAAGGCAGCAGTAGCCATGTATTCTGATGGATTGCGAATGGAACTGATGCGTGAGAATATTGTGGTTACCTGTATTGAACCCGGAGATACTAGTACGGGATTTGACACGGGAAGAATTGATGTCGAAAATTATGAAGAAGATCCTATAGCCGAACGTGCCTTGGATATTATGCGAAAAGCAGAACATAATGGCGCAAATCCCAAAGGAATTGCAAAAACCATTGGCAAACTTATCAAACGTGGAAAAGCTAAACCCCGTTATACCACTGGACCAGATGCAACTATTCTTGGAGTGGTCCAAAGATTACTTCCCTTCAGCCTGCAGGAACGAGCAATTATGATCAATTACAAAGTACCAAGAAAAGATTGAAACCTCCAAACAGTTATTTAAAAAATGAGGAGACGAATGATAGAATAGTGGATAAGATAGATATAGATGGAGTGGAGATTAGTCTCTCTCCACCAACTACATTCAAAACGCAATGGATTGGACAGGATCGGGTTCAAAATCAACTGAAAGCAAGTTGGTTAGTGCTTGAGGAAACAGATCTTCCTCTAACACCGCGGATTATTGGACCACCTGGTGTTGGTAAAACCACAATGGCTTATTCCACCGCAAAAGAACTGGAAAAAGATGTTTATTTCTTTCAGGCAACCATGGATACACGACCTGAAGATCTCATTGTAACGCCTGTAGTTGCTGGTCAGCAAGAAATACGATATGTTGCTTCACCCTTGGTTAGTGCAATGGTTACAGGTGGAGTACTTATCCTAGACGAGGGTAATCGTATGGCAGAGAAAAGTTGGGCAAGTCTAGCGCCACTACTCGATCAACGGCGATATGTCGAATCTACTATTGCAGGAATTACCATCAATGCCCATCCTGATTTCAGAATGTGTACAACAATGAATACTGATGCCTCGACATTCGAACTTCCAGAATATATCATCTCTAGATTACAACCAGTTATTGAACTTGATTTTCCCACAGCTGATGAGGAACGTGAGATCCTGCGGTATAGTGTTCCATTCGCACCACAACAATTGGTCAATATGGTTGTCAGTTTTCTACAAGCTGCACATCATGATGCACAACCATATACGGTAAGATCAGGGATACAGGTCGTTCAATATTGTTTAAAACTCCAACAGACTACAGGACAGGATCAACAGACCGCCTTGTACTCTGCGATCCAACAAATAGTCGGTGACGATGGTCTAAACTACCTGTAGTGATAGTATGAATGACTTCAACCAGCTTGAGAATAGTGCATTGAATCTTCCCACTCTTGATCAGTACTATGACCGATTTCAATTCGAGGATATGGATATTATCATCCTGCCTACGCTGCATAATGAGATTGAATTCAGTCGGCTTGGAGCAAAATTACTACAAAAGCACAAAATTGATCAACTTCTTGTTGAACTTCCACAAGAGATTCGCAAAACACTTCTCACGGCAATTGATCGATTACCTATTCCCACCGTGGTCCATAATGGAGACCTCAACCAACTGGATGACAAGACACTGATACCACATCCCAGCTCAGCTTATATCGTCCATCCGGGTGAGAGTTTATACTGGACCTCATTTCTTGCAAGAAGATCGGGCATACCTGTCAAATTTATTGACACTTGGTATGAGAATGCATATCAGACCTTTCAACTACCAATTGGTCATCCTCATCTGGCGGCAGTTGGTTGGACCACATTTTGGAAAGAAGGAGCTGCTATCACCCAGCAGCATCTAGAACAGAATCTCCACCGGTACCGTTCCTATCAGATGCAAGAATTTGTGGTCGAGAATCTTCAACCTGGAAAAACTTTAGCTGTAATCTGTGGTGCTGCTCATTGGCCAGCGATAGTTGCAGGATTACGAGACAAAGGTTTTGATATCAGTACCAGTATGATCCCTGTAGAAATCGTTGATCAGTATCAACAGATAATACAAAATAATGAAAAACCAACACCTGATCAGATGCCTGAATGGCAATTAGCTGATATCCACCCACATACACTACATCTAGTTACTGGTAGCCTTCCCTTCTACTTGGAGCGCTTGGTAGAAGATCCCATTGGATTTGATCAAATGGAAGCAATTCGTCAATTATATTTTCAAGCAGAACAGCGATATCAACAGAAATTTGATGATCAGGTCAGTACGTCGAGTTATCAACGGTTGTTTCAGTATCTGAGGAATCTGGGGAGAACTGCCGGTAGGATCATTCCCAGTTTATTTGACCTAATTGCAGCAGCCAAGGGGATGGTTGATGATGACTATGCCTTTGAGGTTTATCGAGTTGCAATTGGATATTCATTTCTTCCTAATGATAATCAGAAATTAGATAATCAGCTAAAATTCATACCAGATGAAAAACAAGGACGGGTTATCAAATTTGCCTTCAAACGGCGGATCAGGAGACCAATCCTGAAAAAAGTAGATAAAGATACGGAATTTGAAGATCTTGATCCCATTCCAGATGAAGAGTACCCGGGACAATGGGAGGAGATTTGGGATAGGTTCTCTCCGTATGGCTATGTAAGTTATCCTCCAGAAGATGAATTTATCGAACAGTATCTAGGATACTTACGAAAACGAATTATTGAGATTTTAATGGAAGAACAATCCAGTACTATGGAATTTGAGAGTTCACTGGAAGACGGAATTGACTGGCGGGAGACGATGAGGCATTATCATGAGGGAAAAATCTATGTGAAAAAATATCCAAAAAATAAATTCCAAGTAGGAGCACTTGTCATTCAGTTTCTTGAAGAACCATATGATACTCAAGGATATTCCAGCCATACCACACTTTTTGCCGAACATGATCAGGAAAGTCATATCAGTATAATTACCACCGAGCCAGGTGAGGTATTGGTGGGACCAGGAATTAGTCGGGTCAAATATGCAGCGATTGTCTCTCAATTTCCACCTGTCGGAATGCCATATCTGATCAGCAAGGAGAATATTGAGTTAAAATTAAGACTGATCTGGACAGCTATGAATATGTCTCTCAACAAGATCATTGGTTTTGTCGCTAAGAAACCTCCTACTGCAGCACAACGTCATTTTGCAGCAGAGCAGGGATATCGGATTGTCTATCTGCCAATGGGACAATTAACGGCGGATTCGTTACGGAGACTTCGTACGATGCATCTTCTTGCTCATCGCGACCTTAGAGACAATGCCCGGGAATATATAGGTTTCTAAGTCAAATATATCTTTGCAACGGTATTTATTATCCAATGACATAAACCAATTATGAGCAGAAATGAAGCGTTCAATACTCTTTTTGCAAATGGAATGAGCTACGAAGATTATGTCCAGCGATCAGACAGACATCAAGAACGGATGCAACTGTCATCTACTGCTACGGATCATTATCTATCGGAAACAGATCCCGAATTGAAAGAAGCTGCAAATCATCCAATGAAAGTAGTATGTATTGCTGAAAATTGGTGTGGAGACTGTGCTAATGGTGTACCAGTCATTGCCAAGATGGCAGAAGTCATGGACAATTGGACATTCAAAATCGCCCCTCGAGACGATTATGAGGACCTAGTTGAACAGTATTATACCACTGCAGGACGGAAGAAAATACCCGTTATCATCTTTGCAGATGAGGATGGTGATGAGGTGACTAGATGGGTCGAACGACCAACACAATCGTATCAGATCCTTGCTGATCTTCAGGCAAGAAAATTACCCAAAGAAGAATACATTAGCGAATACAAATCCAATCCATCTCTAAAACCTCCTAAGGTATCTCATATTATAACTGACGAGTTACTTAATGCGGCTGTTAAAACAGCTTCAATGCTTAAGATCATGCCTAAAAAGCGTTAGTTACCTCATCAGAAGAACCCATTAATCCTTTCGCGTGAAAAATCCAGTTCAAAAATAACGGAATAAGCAGATAAAGACCTGAGGAGACCTCACCTGCAAGAATTGAGGGGATCATAGCATAGATAAAGATCACTCCAAAAAACGAGAATGTGAGGAGAGAGATAACTACTAAAACCTGTCTTTGTTTCCAGACTTGACCTATCAGACCAAGGATGAAACCGATCCCACCAAAAACTAGAACATAAACTAATGCAAAGACGGTCGCAACGAGGTTACCTAAAGGATCGCTAGTAGCCGCCGGATCGTCAATTAGAACCTGAATCAGGATTAGAGCGAAGATATCAGCAAGCAGATAAGCAGCAATGCTGACTAATGTAAAGATGGTAGAAAATGCACCAGGATGATTTGCCATAGTATTCAAAAAAGTGAATAAATTCCTGCTTAAAAGGTATTACCAGGCCCTTTGTACTTCTATTTCTCGAAATTATTTTGACTTCCAATCGAGGTTTAAGAGGGATTAGTTTTCACTTATCTTATCAAACTAGAGCAAATTTATACATTTCCTAAAAATCACACAGCGATCTACTTTTAACAAGATATACCATATATACAGTATCGCAGACTACACTGTTACTTGAAATTCATCCCACCCACCATCAGTCACAATATTGTAAGACCAAATCTAGGCAGCACTGTCAAGACCGAGGAGGTATTCGACTCTATTTGAGTACGACTGCAAATGAGATAGTTAAGATCTATATTATTAGATTGCATTTCCTATTAGTTCCCTTTGAATTGAATTTGGTGTCAATCTATACTCTATTAAGCATATTTTAATCAAAACTAAGTATGACAAATGATATTAATCCGAACAGTATTCTCTATCAGCTCTGTCAGCAATTGATTAGTCGAATACAGGATAGTAATGATGAATATCTCAGAGAAACATATAAGTCTGGTAATCTAGTATATCTTGATGATTCTCCAGAGACCTTGCAAGAATTGGTCTCTATACTTGCAGATATTGCAGAACATGGCTTTGATGATGCACCTACTCACCTAATTGGTGAGCTCCGTGATCTAACCGAGCAGGAGGTTCGCAAAGAATTATCTGAAGCAGATATTCTTCTCTATGGTCGTTCTGGTATGCGGTTAAATTCACGTTTACTAAAAGCATATGAGTCCTGAATTTATAAGTATTAATTGCGGATAGCAGTTACTAAGCGAAAAGTTAATTCAGACCTATTCCCAATATCATTCTACAAGCACGTTCTGATCAGAATAAACCTTACTTTATACAATACTCATTAAAATATCAAAATTATATCTGATCATTTGTTCTAGACATATTCTCGTAAATAAATCAACTACCAAATAATCAGGAGAATCTCAGTGTATTTATTATTGCTTGGCGTATTGATTGTCTATGGCTGGTCCGTTTGTTCTAACTCTGGATGAATTATTATTTTTCCTCGGAATCTCACTCACCGTAGGATATGGACTATCTTTTTTACTTGAAAAATATGGGGTTCCAAATGTGGTTATCTACCTGACCACAGGATTCGTTTTTGCTCATATTTTCCTGAGTCAGGAAATTATTCAACATGAACAGTACGAATTCTGGTTCAGATTTATTGAAACCATAGCATTGGGCTTGATAGGATTTAAAATTGGTATTGAATTGGAAGCAGATCTGTTAAAACAGCATAGCAAAACAATATCGATATTTATCCTGTTTGAGGTCTTCGGAGCATTTATTCTGGTCTTTCTGACCATGTATCTCCTGAGCCACTCATTTCTACTCAGTATTATTCTTGCGGGATTATCTACAGCTACTGCACCAGCAGCCACAATTGAGGTTATCCGTCGACTAAAATCTAAAGGAGAAGTGACACAGAAACTGAAGTGGATCCTTGCATTTGATGATGTGGTAGCTGTTGTTATTGTTGAAGCCATTCTTTCATTTGTCATTGTCTCTACCTTAGGCCATGCGTTTACCATCAGTACCTTCCTTATCGAGATAGGCAGGGAAATTGGACTTGCTTTGCTCATTGGAATAGTTATTGGATTTCTTCTTGATTTGGCAATTGAACGGTTAGGAAAGACGTTTCAGATTATGGAACTGACACTTGCTGGACTTATCCTAGTCATGGGAATCGCACATACACTCGATACCTCTATTATACTGGCATGTATGGCAGTCGGAGCAGTTACAGCAAATCGCGAGGGAAATAATTTTGAACAGGCTGAAAGTTATCTTGATATTATTCTATCTCCTATACTGATCGTGTTTTTCCTATTGGTTGGAGCTCAAATCCACATTACTAACCTGTATGACCCTTTTCCGACCATGGCAATGCTTTATCTGCTAGCCCGATCTTTTGGCAAAATAGGCGGAATTTATCTCTCGGGACCATTTGCCAATACCAATGATACCGTCAGAAATAATCTGGGGTTGGGTCTTCTGCCTCAGGGAGGGGTTGCCTTGGGATTGATGGCAGTGGCTAATGATATTCTGATTAGAGCTGGGATGGAAGATCTGGGAAATAAAATTATTCTGACCATTGTTATATCAACAGTGTTCTCAGAAGGAATAGGTGCATATACCACATCATTTGGATTGAAACGTGCGGGGGAGGTAGGAAAAGCCAAATCACAGCCTATTAAGATTGATGACTGAAAGGAATTCAAACTCGTACCTGAGAAATGATAGAAGAACTTAAGCATTCATGATTTTGGATGAATATTCCTTTACAATGCATAAGCAGTGGAGAAATTAATACCGGGTGAAAAAGTCATTTTAGAGAAAATATCAAATCGAATCATATAGCAATTAACTAAATTGCCACGATAGATTTGAGAACCAATTAAGATTTAAGTTAAAGCAATATTTACATACTTCAACGAATACTGTGTATATATAGAGGGTAGACTATGAACCGAACCGAAGAAAAGAAAGAACGATCTTCATTGGAACGTTATCATTTGAAACAAAGAATCCGAGAGTTACAAGAAAAGCAATCACATATTGATTCTACTACCTTAGTTACCCTCTATATCCCTCCGGGTACGGCTCTAAGTCAAATACAGCAGAAATTGACAGAGGAAGCTGGGACCAGTGTCAATATCAAGGACAAAAATACCAGTAAAGCAGTAACTGATGCTTTGAAGAGTATTATGGCCCGAATGCAATACCTTGAAAATGGAGAAACCGGTTTGGCTATTTTTGCAGGAATTACCAAAGATGCTGGAAAGATGGAATATTATGCCATTGCCCCTCCAGATCCTATCAGTAAGAAAGATTATATCTGTGATACCCGATTCCATGTAGAACATCTCCAACAAATGGCCACCGATAAAAATACGCTTGGCATTATTGTTATTGATCGAGGAGGAGCAACATTTGCGACAATTAAGGGGAATTATCTCAATATTTTAGCAGACGAGGATAGCTTTGTTCCCGGAAAACATGGACGAGGAGGTCAGTCAGCAGGTCGTATTGAACGTGGTATTGAGATCATGGCCAAAGAATTCTATTCGAAAATGGCTCGACTTGCAAATCAGCTCTTTCTTGAACGAAACGAGATTTCGGGATTAGTTGTTGGTGGACCATCCATGAGTAAGGATGCTTTTCTTGAACATCCTACCCTTGATTATCGACTTCGTGATATGGTTATTGGGACTTATGATACGGGTTATACCGGAGAACAGGGTATACGAGAACTGTTGGGAAAAGCAGAAGATGACCTTTCCGATTTTGCATTATTAAAAGAGAAGAAACTGTTCAAAGAATTCATGGAAGAACTAGGAAAAGATAGTGGTAAGGCAATTTACGGAGAGGAACCTGTAAAACGAGCATTCAAAATGGCTGCTGTTGATACCCTACTATTCTCGGAGGGAATAGAACGGCTCCATATTAAAATTCAGTGCAGTAGCTGTGAGAAAGAATTCTTGGAAACCTCAAAAGAACAGAATATTCCTGTTTTAGAGAGTAAAATCGCTAGAACCAGTTGTCCTAACTGTGATAGTGAGAACAGTTTAGAAATCATTGATAAAGAATATCTGATCGACGAATTTGTTACCATGGCACGTGATACCGGTGCAGAAATCGAAATAATCGGAATGGGACATGAAGATGGTCAGACACTAATGAACACATTTGGTGGTCTTGCTGCCATTCTCCGGTTCCCGATCGATTGGTAAGATCACTAATAAGAATAGAAGAAGCTAATTGATTGCGAGTAAGTAAAGAAAATCAATTACTGCCTCAAAAGATCACTCACTAAATCAAAGCAAAGTCTGAATGATTTTTTATGATCAAGATGGAATACCTATAGTGGCTACCAGTGGGAATATTGATGGGACCTACAAAGAATGGTACCGATTAGATAATGCTGCGGTGATTTTCTCATTAATTACCTCTGAAGATTTACCTGCAGTCTTTCGACTGGCTATTACGCTAGAAAAAACTATTCAATATGATCTCATGCAACAGGCATTGGAGGAGATAATTGAACGATTTCCTTACTTCAGAGTACAGCTGAGAAAAGGATGGTTTTGGTATCATCTCGCTCATAATTCTAAAACACCAAAGATATTAGCTGAAGTGAATGAGCCCTGCCGTTATATCCCGGTTTATGATACCAGAGAACTTCCTTTTCGGGTTCGAATCTATGGAAAACGAATAGCTGTTGAATTCCATCATGGTATTACAGATGGAACCGGGGCAAAATCATTCCTATTTGCCCTTGTCACTCACTATTTGGAATTATCGGGAATCAAATTTACAAATATTGGAAATATCAAACATCTTGGACAGATAATCTCGATTGAAGAATATGAAGATGCGTTTAAACGGTACTATGAGGCGAAGATACCGCATCTTCCCCGCTACTCTCAAGCCTTTCAATTACCATTTCAGACAGACCCCCGAGGGAAATTCCATGTCACCCGAGCTAAAGTAGCTATTGATGCAGTAAAACCAATTACTAAACAATTTGGAGTAACCATTACGGAATTGTTGACAGCAGTGTATATTGACAGCCTTCAACATGTCTATCTTGGATTATCCGAAGTATTACGGGAAAAATTAGCACGACCGATTCGAGTCTCGGTAGCAATTAACCTTCGTAACTTCTTCCCTAGCAAGACTATGAGAAATTTCAGCCTCCACGTGGTCGCAGGGATTGATCCTCGACTCGGCACCTACGAGTTTGATGAGGTAGTATCAATTGTTCATCACAGTTTACAGGTTGATATCAATGAGAAGGATATTCTTCGACAGATCAAGAGGAATGTCAGAGGAGAAATGCATCCTTTGATGCGTATGACTCCGGTTATTTTGAAAAATATTTTTGGTAGATATATCTATAGTATTTTTGGAGAACGTCAGTTTTCGGGATCGGTATCCAACTTGGGGTATATCAGTCCGCCAGGTGATTTGAAAGAGCATATCACTGACTTCGAATTTGTACCGGCAAGAAATCAGATCAGAACAGTTAATTGCAGTATTTCAGGATTTGCGGACGATTTGACCATCAATTTTGGAAATACCAGTAATAATCACGCGGTTGAACGACTATTTTTCAGAAGATTGGCTCAACTTGGTATCACAGCACGTATTGATACCAACTACGACTGAACACTAGTTCGATGTAAAATTAGTAGCTTTATACAGAATGGAAAAACTTAATCTATAGAGATGACACTATACTGTCCTGATTGTCATGTCGAACTTGCATCCCATCATAAACGCTGTCCTTTATGTCAGGCAATACCCCAGACATCAGTACCTGAGGGGGAAATTGATCTAAATCATTACCCTGCAGAACCAGTTATCGAACAACTTCCATCGAAATCAGTTCGGCAGTTGATAATTGAGATCTGGGAAATTCTTTCGGTATTAGCACTGATTGCCATCTTCGCCGTATTTTTTACAGATATCATCACCTCCAATACCCTTACCTGGTCAAAATTCTCGATCCTATCAATTGCTGCAGGGTGGGCACTGCTTACCGGTTTGGTCTTTCTAGTTGAACATATTAAATTATTAATGACAGAACTGACTGTAGTTATCCTACTATTATTGTTACTTCTGGATTATTTTGTAGATTGGCAATTCTCATGGTTCACCCAACTGGCACTGCCCATCACACTACTTAGTAGTCTCTACATTTTGATCGCTGTTGGAATGACAATACGATTACATAAACCAGTACTTGCACTGGCGGTCATTCTATTCACCACCGGAGTGTTTACACTCAGCCTTGATATTATCATCAGTCGTTATCTCATCGGAAAATATCAAATCACCTGGTCAATTTACGTACTGATCTCTACCACTATGGTTACATTATTTCTGGTCTATATACAATTTCGATTTTTCAATACCGAGGAGAAATTAAACCAACTCAAAGCCAAATTTATGATATAAGGTTGAGTAGTCACTTAACCAATTTCAAATTTGAGATTTGAAGGAAAGAGATGGTGGAAGATAATATCAATATGGTTAAGAACTTACACGGCTTTTCCTGATCTATGAGTAAGCTGAGTAAGGTACAAATCCACTTCTGGTACCTGATAACTTTAATAATGGGATTGATAGAAGGGCTGGTTGGAACTTTTTTTCCACTGGTCTTTCTTGACAGAGGTGGTTCTCTGGTTGCACTCAGCATAATGATCAGCCTGATTTCACTGGGTGGAGCATTTCAGTCAATCTGGGGATATATAATCGATCGATATCAGCGACCAAAATCTCTAGCCAATACAGCACTACTGATTGGATCCACTAGTCTTGGATTGATGACCATCAATGGCAGTCCCACGATCTTTGGTGCTGGAAAGGTGGGGCACAGTCTGACCACTGCAGCCTTCGGCAATGGCAATGCTTACCTTCGTTCTGCTTATTTTTCAACCACCCAACGGGGAAGAATCGGGAATATGTTTATGGGATTTAATCTGATAGGGGTAGCATTTGGGGTTTTTGTTACGGGATTGGTCTACGATACATATGGCTATCAATATGCAGTGCTGATTCATGGATTAGCTGCAGCTCTTGCTATTCTTTCCCTAGTATTCTTTAAAACAATTCCTGAGTTTAATTCATCTCTAATACAGGATGAGCAGTTATGGGCGGCACTTGTAGAAAATAAGGCGGATCTAAATTATTCTCTCGCAGATACCCTTAGAATTGCCAGTAGATCAGAAGGACTGGTTCAGTTTATCATTGGGATACTCATCTTTCAATTTGCCGTGGGGTTATCTGGACCATTTTTTATCGTGGAATTACATCGTGCTTGGCAATTATCCACCCTCAACATTGGGGTGATCACCACTTTCAATACGATTATGCAGGTAATTGTTATTTTTCTCTTCGTACCAATAGTTGATATAATTAATCGTAAGCGAACTTTTACTATTGGTACTGCGTTTGCCATTATTCCAGTAATTGCAATTATTATACCACCGCCATGGATTACTGCATATTTTGATGGGGTGGTTGCCTTCTGGATCTTCATCTATTTTCTCTCGAGTATCGGTTGGGGATTGGTGAATTCACTACTTTTAACTCTGTTAATTGATTTTGTCCACCCAAAGATTCGAGCTACGGTAATTGGAATTTATGGCTCCATTCAAGCCTTGGTAGTTTTCCTTGCCGGATTACTTGCCGCCATGATTCTATCCTTGGGAGGAACCACAACCTTGGTATTTGGATGTTCAATTTCAGGGAGATTACTTGGACTGTTCATTCTGATCCTGGCTCCATCTCCACCACTGCTCAACAGTGACTACTATGAACAACGGAGAATATTTCTGTCACGATTGTATACGACTGTTGAACGGGGAATTGTTTGGATACCAATAGTTGGGAAATTAATATTGAAAGATAAGTAATGAGAAATTAACGGGTTGCAAGGTTGGTGTCCTCACGTTCTTGCCAAGATTCACGACTGTAGATCATTAGTGTATGAGGCTGCCCCCAAGCATATCCCTCCTTGGAAAGACCAACCACTGCATCTCGACGAGATGGGCTGTGACAGATACAGATCGTTGCCAACTCACGTCCAGCAAATGCTTTCAATGCCTTTCCACCCAGAGCATAATCATTAATGGTTTTAGCTAAGAGAAAACCATGAACCTCAGAAGGAAGATTATGATAGGAAATGATGAGTAGCATGTTTTGAGAGGCATTGGTATAGATCCTCCGTTCGGCGATTAAATCTTTCATGAGGCTTTTGGTAAATGGAAGATAAAGGCCATTGTACATAATATTACCCCCTAGTGGTGCGGTCATCTGGGAGAAATAGTCATACTGTTGTTCATCAAGTACAGGGGCAAATTCTGCGATATTATCAGGATTGGCGTCAGTTTCATGAACTGGAACAGAGGGGTTAATGGTGAGAAATTTTGGCCTGAAATGGTGTCGTTCCACGATTTTTCGAGCAGCCATATTATCAGAATCTACCTGAGTTCGGACTTGGTTCACTCCATTCTCGATCAACCAATCCATTGCAGCATCGACTAAGGTATGAGCTACACCCATCTTTCGAAAATCAGGACTGACACGGGCAGATTCCAACCAACCAAACTCTCCAACTATCCTAGCTTGGATCTTTCCCACAATATTTTGATTATAAACCGCAATTAACGGATAGATGGTTTTATCTTGGCAGATCTTGTACCAGCGATCTCTACTGGTAAAGGCATCTTCACTGAGTGCCAAGGCAAATTCAATTATTGCAGGGGCATCCTCTGGAGTTCCTACTCTAATATCTATGGACTCCATCGGTTGAATCATACCAAGCTCATATAGGACAAGGGGTAGTTATTAAAATCTATTTGGAAGTATCGCGCGGAAGAAAAGGAGAATTCTGATTTTTCCTCCCTCATCCCCGTATCAAAAGACAAAGATAAAAGACAGGCAATAATCAATAAGATAGAGATTATTGGATCTCGCTGATTTTGAGATTCAATAGAAAATAAGTATGGTGCGGTACCCAAGCCTGGCCCAAGGGGCTAGCCTGGAACATGGCTAACATGCTGTTATCCACCACGGATAGCTAGTGTGCGTCCTGCACTCGGGGGTTCAAATCCCCCCCGCACCACCATTTTGTATTTTTAACTAGAGCACAGTATAATCAATTTAGAACAGAAAGTGGTAATTCTTGAAAGATCATCAATCTTTTTGTTGTTCACCACAGAATGGACAGATACGATCTGATGGCTCAATTGGCTTGAAACAGGACCAGCATCTAAGGATGGCTGAATCATTGAGTTCCTTGTGAAACTCCTGGAGAATTAGACCAACTCGTTGCAGGATATGTTGATCAAAATCATGGAGATGGCGGTCTCGTTTTTTGAATAATGTTGGAAGAACATAGATCCCGATAATGAGAAATAATACTACTGAGATAATCGCTAGACTGATTACCTGAGTAGAATTCGGTTGTTCGGGGATAATCGAGCTGAGAACAGAACCAGCTCCAAAGAACAGTGCGACAAAAAATCCGCCAATAATTAAAACTGACCGAATTGAATTACTCATATCTGAATTTGAGGAATCATTTTGATTAATTCTAATAAGATCAGAGGAGGTTTTTGCCCGCTGATAATCCACTTCAACTTGGACTTCCATCGGTCGATGACGAAACCGCTCAATATTAAGATGAGTTCGAGTAAAACTGTTCCGTATCACCAATAACTGAAGTTGATCTTCCGTAATACTTTGTAATTCAAGTTCCAAACTCAGTTCTGCCAGTTCATCAGATAATCTTGTATAAACCTCTGACATCTCCATCGGATTGAGTTGGACCCTAGTAGAGCTACTGGTGATACTCACTATGATTATTTCCACGACTGAAGATTTCAATAATACGATCTAGCACCGAGTAGATGATGGATATTTGGCAGATATTGAGCTATAATTGGAATGGAAAGAGAATGAATCAACCCCCTAATATAGCACAAAGTGCACCTTTTATTGTAGATGAAAGTAGCTGTTGTCGAGAATCTCACGAATAAATCTGGACAGAAAGTGAGTGAAATAATGGATCTAGTTGAGGCTGCTGGATATACTGTAGCAGTTCATTATAAAGTAGAATTGGACCCTCCACACTCAAGACACTATCTGCCAGAAGTACGACTTGAAAAATTGAAACAATTGATTCAAGATGACAGTGAAATTGAAAAGGTCGTCTTCAATGAAAAGATTCGACCTCATCAAACCTATTACTTGGAAGAAGAGCTTGGTCTTGATATCATTGACAAGGCTCTTCTAATCCTGGAGATATTTGAACGGAAGGCGAATTCCCGTGATATCAAGCTTCAGGTACAGTTAGCACAACTCAAATACAATCTTCCCCGGTTAGTCACGAAGATGAGTGATTCCGTTCGAAGTGAACGTGCCGGATATGGAGGTACAGGTGAACAGGTAACTGATACCTTAGAATCAGATATGCAGAATCGGATTAAGACAATTGAAAAGAAGTTATCAGAGATCAAGAAACAGGTCGATAACCGGGCACGAGAGGAAATTCCACGATTACCTATTGTAGGATACTACAGTACGGGAAAATCAACCTTATTCAATATGTTAACCCAATCAGAACGTGATACCGGTCATGAAGCATTCACCACGATGATCCTGAAAACAACACGAAGCAAATTAGCGGGATATCCTATTGATTTGATTGATACCGTTGGTCTTGTTGACTTGCCAACTGATATCCTCTCAGCATTTGAGCTGATGTTGACCGAGGTGTTTTCCTTTGCAGGAATGATCCTCTGTCTTGATACTTCCTTGCCTTTTGAACAGTGGAAATCACAATTGGAGGATTATCGAGATTATGTTGACCGGTTTACCGGTGATAATACACCAAGGATTATTGTGGCATTAACGAAGATCGATCTAGTCGATCAGGAAATAGTTCAGGAGATGCGAACTCATCTGTATGCGCAGGAATGGTTAGAGAAGATGATCATCATTGAATCACGGAATGATAAAGTAGAAGAAACACAACAACAATTTCTCACTGCATTCGAGGAATTATTTGCTGATGAACTAACTCAGTTTTTCTATCAGCATCTACATCCCTCAACAGCCAGTCGGATTCATGATGTGGCTCGGGTAGAGAATCAAGAATGGCACAGTGACGGAACAACATCACTGTCAGGAATTGGACCGAAACATCTTTTGGATGAGTTGAAAGGGGAGATCTTTCAATGACACCACCAAGTTTCAATACCTACTGGGGTATTGTCTGGAAGATGGTTGATCGGGCAGATGTAGTGGTGGAAGTGGTAGATGCTAGATTTCCCTCCATCTGTCGTAGCAATCGTTTAGAACAGAAGGTGAAGGAGATGAATGATACGAAACTCCTGGTAGCTCTCAATAAGTCTGATTTGATCCCTCGAAAACTACTTAATCGTTGGATTGATTGGTTCTACCAGCATGAGGAACTCCGAGCAACTGGGGTCTCTGCTAAGGAACGACTTGGCACCTCCCGGATCCGACAGGAAATCTTGAAACTAACCAACAAGGATTCTGCAGTGGTGGCAATTGTTGGATTTCCAAATACGGGAAAAAGTAGTCTGATTAATACACTAAAAGGTAGAAAATCAGCTCCAACCGCACCTGTTGCTGGACATACCAAAGCTATGCAAAAGATCAAAGTCTCTCGAAATCTGATGATGTATGATACTCCAGGTGTGATCCCAATACAACTACCCAAGAAACATCAATATCTACTGGGAGTCATGTCGCTGACCAAGGTCAAGGACCCCATGGGTGTAGCCTACTTGCTCTATGATGTTTACGAAGAGATGGCACCAGGCAAGATTGCTGAATACTATGGGATCGATACGGTTGTTTATGATTTTCTTGAGGATCTAGCTATTGCCAAGAACCGATTGATTAGTGGTGGAGAACCTGATATCAGAACTGCTGCACTGATGTTCCTCAAGGATCATTTGCGAGCTGAGATACCCATCTATGAGGAAGTGGATAATCCTCTCCGATATCAAGAAGAATAATTACTGATCTCGACTGGCACCGTATTTACGGGTATCATAAGTTGGAAATTTAATAACCTCAGCTTCCTTTAGTTTACCTCGAAAATCGATAAAGAAATGAGATCCCGGTTTCTTCAATTCAGTTGGGACATATGCCATACCAATGGGCTCTTTGGTTAATGGAGATTGAGTTCCACTGGTTACTTCACCAACTTTCTCATCATCGATCATAACGGAGAAACCATGTCTTGGAATACCACGATCCAAAAGTTTGAATCCCACACGATGTCGTGTAATATCACCACGTTTGGAGAGAACTGCTTGTTGACCAATATATTCGTGATCCTTATCAATCACTGCGAACGGTTTGAAATCAAGTCCAGTTTCCAAGAGATGGGTAGTCTCATCAATGTCATTACCATACAGACAGTATCCTGCTTCCAAACGCAGGGTATCTCGTGCACCTAAGGCACAAGGTTGAACATCATGAGCTAAGAGAGTATCCCACAGGGTGCGAGCTTGATCCTCGATGGTATCTTTGGTACCGAAAATAATCAGTTCTGCACCAGCCTCTCCAGTATAACCAGTGGTCGATACCAACACATCACTGGCACCGATTTTTACCCAACTTAATCTGAAACGTTTGTCAGGAAGGTCACCATCGGCAAGTTCAGAAAGAATTGAATTTGCTTTGGGACCTTGTACTGCCAGCATACAGGAAACATCACTGCGATCTCCTATAACAACATCCTTGCCTGCATTACGCCAGATAAGTGAAAGAGAGCCCATCCAATTCCAGATTTTCTCGCGATTTCCAGCATTACAGACCACCATAAATTCTTCATCATCCAGTTGAGAGATGATAACATCATCTTTGAAACCTCCAACCTCATTTAGCATGAAGGTATAACCTGCACGGCCAGGTGAGAGGGTCATCACATCACGGGGGACGAGAAGGTCGAGAAATTCCTTGGCATCAGCCCCGGTCACCCAGTATCGACCCATATGACTGACGTCAAACATGCCTACTGCTTCTCTTACGGCGATATGTTCCTTTCTGATATTGGAATTTTTGTAACGAACTGGCATCTCATAGCCACCAAAATCGGTAAAATCAGCACCGTAATCTTCATGAGCACGATATAGTACTGTACGCTTTGTCATCAATTGCATTTAGACTCCTCGCTTAATCAAGATTATTGCAATGAACACAATTGTTGCCGGGATTCTTTTTAGAATTCAATTATCTTCCAAATTATCCAACTATAGCCGAATATCATAAGAACAGAGTAATTTATTCCTAGATATGGTAGACCGAGATATCCCATTTGTTGACCCTGCTGTTGGCCAAAAGGAGATAGAGGCAGTAAAAGAAGTAATTGCCTCCAAAAATCTGGTTGAGGGTACGTACACCCATTCATTTGAGACTAAATTTGCGGCATTTAGTAATGTCAAACATGCAATAGCCTGTAATAACGGGACTAGTGCTCTTCATTTGGCGATGGAGGCCTCACCAATTCAACCTGGAGAGGAAGTAATTACCACACCTTTTACCTTCATTGCAACCAGCAATTCCATTCTTTTTACAGGGGCAGTACCAAAATTTGTCGATATTGATACGGAAACCTGGAATCTTGACCCTGAAAAGATAGAGGATGCCATTACAGAGAACACAAAGGCGATCATGCCAGTTCATATCTTTGGTCTTGCCGCAGATATGCCTGCAATCCGAGATATAGCCGATGATAATGATCTGTTTATCATTGAAGATGCAGCACAAGCACATGGTGCAAAGATCAATGGACAACATGTTGGAGGATTTGGCGATATTGGAACATTTTCGCTGTACGTCACCAAAAATCTGATAGCAGGAGAGGGGGGAGTAGTTACAACCAATGATGATGAACTTGCAGATACAGTGATATCTCTGAAGAATCATGGGAGAACACCCCGTGGTGGATATGAACATATCAGAGTTGGATATAATTTCAGATTAGCTGATTTTGCTGGTGCAATTGCAGATACACAGATGGATAAAATTGAGGATCTATTGGCTAAACGTGCAACCAATGCTAAGTTTTATCGAAAAATAATTGATGAGATAGACGGATTAGATTATCAACACGTCCCCAAGGGGTTTGATCATGGTAACTATATCTTCGCCATTGATACACGAAATCATGAGATCAAACCAACAGATGCCGTTCAAAAACTCAAAGAACACCGGGTTTTGGCAAGACCTATTTACTCTACACTCAGCTATCAACAGGCTAGTTTCAAACGGGTAGACCAGTGGAGATGGGCTAAATTCGTTGATTATCCGGACTATAGTAAAGAACACTTGGCTGTGTCTGAGGCTGTTGCCACCAATCATTTTGAAATCCCAGTTGTACCATCTCTTTCGGATGAGGAACGGGAACATGTTGGACAGGCATTATACGAAATTTTCCAATGACTAGCTTAAAACTGGGACTGGTTATCAATCCCATTGCTGGAGTTGGGGCGGCTCTAGCCTGGAAAGGGACTGATAATGTCAATGCTGCTTGGAAAGCCATTGCAGATGGTGAGAAACAACCTGTTTGGGAATTGGTAAATCGTGCACTTGCAAGTATCCCGAATCATATTGAGATTCAGTGGTTACTAGGTGGAGACTATCCCATCATGATCAGTGGTGAGATTTGCTACCAATTACCAGAACAGAGTCAACCAGAAGATACTAGAAAGGCTGTAGAAACCATAGAGAAATTGAAACCTGACCTTATTATTTTTGCAGGTGGTGATGGTACCGCAGCTGATGTAGCACAGAGCACAAAAATACCAATGATAGGTATTCCCGCTGGAGTGAAAATCTTCTCCCCATGTTTTCTTCATAGACCAGAAGATCTCGGTACCATGTTACTTCATTGGGAGGGAGAACTGATTGAGGTTGATCTACTAGATTTAGATGAGGATGCCTACCGTCAAGGAAGGGCTGAACCAAAACTGATTACCAATGCGACTATCCCTGTCTCACCCAATATCCAATCAGGAAAAATCAGCTGGACATCTCCAGCAACCCGTACCTTTGAATTAATTGCAGAACGAATTCGAGATGAGAATTGGTTCGAAGGAAATATCTTGGTGGGACCAGGAAGTACGATGAAAAATATCATGGCAAAATTGGGATTGGAGGTTTCACTTCTTGGTGTAGATCTTGTCACGCCAAATGAAGTGCTGATTTTAGATGGAACTGCATCACAATTGGAGCAACAGCAGATTGATCAGATCTGGCTTAGTCCTATTGGCAATCAAGGACACATCTTTGGGAGGGGAAACCGACAGATTACACCAAAAATTATAGCCGCAGTAGGCAAGCAGCATGTCAAAATATTTGCGACCCAACAAAAAGCTAGAGAGACGAAAGTACTCTATGTGGATACGGGTAATTCTGAATTAGATCAGCACTTTAGAGGATATATTTCAGTTATTGTCGGTTATCATGATGAGATTATAAAAAAAGTTCTCTGAGTAGATTTGAAATCATTACGACTGGGTTTGTTTAGTTTGACGTTGACTTAGAACCGGATTTTTTGCCAGCTCGTATTCATCTAACCGACCCTTTGCTGTATATTCCGGCATAGAATGAATAGTATCAGCATTCTCGTATGCGTCCTTGGCTATTTCCTTGAGAGCTTCGATAATATGATCAAGATCATCTCTAGTTTCACCCTCAGTTGGTTCAATGAGCAATGCCTCCTTGACAATCATGGGGAAATAGACAGTTGGAGAGTGAATCCCATAATCAAGTAGAGCTTTGGCAACATCACCAGCAGTTATACCAGTATCCTTCATTAAGGGCACAGGAGAGGCGATAAATTCATGTTTTCTCGGGACACCCTTCGCATTGGGAACGGCATAACCTCGAATCTGCTTGACTTTTTCCATGAGATAATTGGCATTCAACACAGCAGCCTCACACATCTTTCTGAGTCCGGGACCACCATTTCGATAGATATGAGCCAAAGCACGAATAGCAATACCAAAATTACCATGATAGCCATGAACTCGACCAATGGATTTCGGACGATCAGTATCAAAGTAGTAATGATCCTTTTCAGCGTCATATGCTGCCAAAGGAGCTGGAAGATAATCAACCAACTGATCAGATACTCCAACAGGACCACATCCGGGACCACCACCACCATGTGGACCTGAGAAGGTCTTGTGGAGGTTAAAATGCTGAATATCGAAGCCCATATCAATTGATTTAACCATACCAACCACTCCATTGAAATTGGCACCATCTAGATACATTAGAGCACCAGCTTCGTGAACCAGTTTTGATATTTCTTTGACATGCGGTTCAAAAATCCCCAAGGTATTGGGATTGGTAATCATGAAAGCCGCAACTGTATCATCCAAAGCAGCTTCAAGAGCATCAAGATCAACATATCCGTTTTCAGTGGAAGGTAACTCGACAACTTTGTAACCAGCCATTGCAGCACTGGCAGGATTGGTTCCATGAGCAGAATCTGGAATAATAACCTTTGTCCGCTTCTTATTACCCTGATCTTCATGATAGGCTTTGGCAATTAACATGCCCACGTATTCACCCTGAGCACCTGCAGCAGGTTGAACAGTGACCCCAGCAAAACCTGTAATCTGTTTGAGAACTTCCTGTAAGCGGTACAGAACCTCGATATTTCCTTGTTGGGCAATATCAGGAGTATCAGGATGCATCATGGCGAAAGCATCAAATCTCGCAATTCGTTCGTTGATTTTGGGATTATATTTCATCGTACAGCTTCCCAAGGGGTAGGGACCGACATCAACACCATGGTTCATTTGTGATAATCTAACAACATGGCGAACCAGTTCCAGTTCTGATACTTCGGGAAGATCTGCCGGTTCAGCTCGTTGCCAATCTCTGGGAATTTCGGCTTTGGGAACATCAATCTGCTCAGGAATATGTGCTCGACGACCGGGTGCTCCTTTATTCATGATGAGATCCTCATCCCACTTGGCTTGTTGACGTTTCTTTGCCATTATGCAACAACCTCCTTGATCAATGTGATAAAACCATCAAGATCTGATTTGCTATGCAAATCGGTAACGGCCAGTAATCGTTGACAACCCATCCCCTCAATTCGGACACCGGGTACATAACCAGCGGCAATGCAAATCTCCTCTAAATGTTCATGATCGATATTACCAAAGTCCACGACAAATTCAGCATAGACCGGACCATAGACTGGTGCGGTGATACCATCAATGGTATCAAGCTGAGTTGCCAAGTACTGGGCACGATCTGCAAGAGATTGAGATAATTCGACATAACCTTGTTTACCCAGAGCAGCCATATAGATCGCAGCATTTACTGCCGTGATCGATTCATTGGTACAGATGTTACTGGTTGCCTTCTCTCGACGGATATGTTGTTCTCGAGTTTGCAGAGTGATACAATAACCCGGAAGTTTCGAATCAATTTCTGTTGTAGCACCAACAAGCCGACCTGGTATTTGGCGTACCCATTTAGGATCGTATTTTGATGCCAAAATCCCAAGAAGTGGACCTCCCGAGGATGGAGCATTACCAAGAAGTTGACCCTCACCTACGACGAAATCCGCATCATAAGTCCCAGGAGGGCTGATCACCCCCAAAGAGATGGGATCAACACCCACGGTGACTAAACCATTTGCTTCATGTACAATATTTATCAATTCTTCAGGATAATCGGGTAAAGTACCATAGTAAGATGGTACCTCAAAGTAAATTCCCGCATATTGACGATCTTTTCGGGATTTACCAATCTCCTCTTTGAAAAGTTGGATTAATTTCTCAATGGGGAGTTTACCATCATCACCGGGTATAAGCACCAGTTCCTGACCGGATGATTCGGCATATGATCTAGCTACAGCAATACGATTTGGTGCAACTGGACCAGCGATAATTACCTTATTTTGTCGAGTCAATCGACTCATCACCAGAATTGCCTCACCCAATGCACTAGCCCAATCATACATTGAGGCATTGACAACATCCATTGCTAAAATTTCAGCCAGCATTGATTGGTACTCGTACAATATTTGAAGCATACCCTGAGAAATCTCTGGTTGATATGGGGTATAACTTGTATACAACTCACCCCTTCTCATGAGTTCCTCAATTGCGGCGGGGATGTACATCTGTCTAATACCCCCACCGAGGAAGGACACCAATTCGGTGGAATTCTTACTTTTCGCCGCAATCTTGGCAAAAAGCCGATGAAGATCTTGTTCAGAGTATGGACCGGGAATATCCAAAGGATTATCCAAGATAAGATCTTCGGGAATATCAGCAAAGAGCTCCATGATATCACTCTTACCAATATCTTTGAGCATCTCCTGACGCTCTTGTTCACTAGTTCCTATGTAGGATTCGTAATATGTTGACATGTTTAACTTTCCTCACAGTTGAATTTATAGGTCTTCTAATTCATCTTCAATAACTTTGACGTACTCTTCAGGAGTAATCAGACTACTGCGATCATCGGAGACGGCCCGGATTTTGATCAACCACCCTTCTTCATAGGGCGAGGAAGTTACCTTCTCAGGTTCATCTTCCAAGCTTTCGTTATTTTCGAGTAATTCACAATCAAATGGGGCGTAGATATCTCCAGTAGCTTTCAGAGCCTCAACTACAGTCAAGATCTCCTCAGCATCGAATTTCTCTCCTACCTCTTCAAATTGGATATATGAAACCTCTCGTAACATCTTCTGGGCATAATCGGAGATACCCATGGTAAATGTGCCATCACCATTATCCAACACCCATTCATGTGATGGAAGGTACATTCTATCTTTAGCAACTACATATTCTGCGACTTTGATTTGATCCATTCCTGTGAACCTCTTCAATTGAATATTTGTCCAATTATTTATGAATATGTTCGATATAGGCAGTTGCTCTTTGGACATTTGTTTAAAATTTTACCACAAATAATGATAGTTCATTGATAATCCGGGGAATTAGTAGATGATCTAATAAAATTTTTTCAGAACCTTTCTCTTCTTCTTTCTCACTACCGTCATTCGATAACCTCAGCAGATTCCAACGATTGTGTCACCAACAGGTAAGTCACTCGGATGACGCAAACCTTAACGGTGTCGATCATCAAACAGTTATCATATATCATGATATTGTCCTTTTTGCTGCCATTACCTGATAGGTGATGAATGAGACCGTTACTGGCTCATCAGACGTATATTCCGAAGGCTAGCAGAATCCCGGCAACTGATACCACCAAAGTGATATTCTCGTAGTAATTTTGGTGAGTTCGAATATAAAGATTCTACAGAGGTGATTGAAAGGACTCGAAGCTATGTTATTTAAAAAATAAACTTTTTTCAGATCATGCTATATTGCTTTACTTCGTAAGTCTCTTCAATAGTTAGGTATAACTAGAGATTGTGGTAGAGCAAACTAATCTTGCAGATACAGCAATGCAGGGTGGAAAATTTTTTTTAGTTGGATTAACCGGGGTGGGAGTCAATTTTACAGTGCTTACCATCTCTATCTTCTATCTAGGAATCTCACGTGAAATTGGTTTGGCCCTAGCTATTCTGATATCAATGAGTAGCAATTACCTGTTAAATCGTATCTGGACCTTCGAATCCGATAACAAAATTATGACTGAGTACAGTCAGTATATTCTATTCAACCTCCTAGGAGTATTGATCCAATATTTTGTGGCTTTGGGTTTGGAATACTATTTCCAACATATTAATTTTGAAATCATTAATCTATACCTGATTAACATTCCGACAATATACCTCGCCAGTTTTACGGGAATTGGATTAGGATTTGTCTCAAATTTCATGATGTCAAAATTTATTGTGTTTAGACAGGATCAATGAAATTAAATCTCGATAGGTTTCTTACCATGCAAGATACGGGATAATACCGCAGCAACCATCACTGCAAGAAAACCAGCAAGAATGAGGGTATAATTGGGATCAACAGTATCTGCATAAGGGATATATTGTCTTCTAGTATCGTCATCAACTGACAGAACGTTGACGCCAATAGAATCCACACCATTTACATTGGTATGGGGGTCATGCCAATGATCATAGTAACTTACATTCGGTTGAAGTACATTGAAATTCCCAGATTGGGTAAAATTCAGTTGAAAACCCAGTACAAAATAATCATCCTGTGCCAGTGTTATATCGATATTAGCAGTGAAATTGGACTTATCTGTTTCGGAATAGGTAAAGTTGAGGTAGGATAGCTTGAGCTGTTTGCCCGTATAGGTATCATCAACAGTAATATTAGTTAATGACGCAGATGATTCACCCATACTCTGACCACCAACTGAGACTAATTTAACATTTGAACTGGGTATCTCTTGAGTAATGGTAATATTATTGATAGAATCATTCCATAAATTCTTGATTAGAACTGAAAAATCAACTATATTCCCAACTTCGATGTTGCTTGAATTTTTACTATTATTCACAATCAGTGCTTCGACAAAACCCTCACCTTTTGGGGAGTAAGCAGCAGCCGAGATGGTAGATAATAGCAACAGGAAGAATAATGAACCTGCTAATAATCTATATGATTTCACAATGAGTCCTCTTTCCGTATCAAACATTTTCAATACGGTATTTAATTATTATTTTTGATTTCACCGGAATTTTACAGTGAAAATTGAATGATCTATAGATCAAAGGGTCAATATTTTTAAATTCGTTAGCCCACCCTATACTTGGTGACCAGTCAGTTAACAGAGCTCAGATACAGTCTGAATGGAATCAGTGAGTCCCAGATGAACCTGCTCTTCACCCATCTCGATCGATTAGATTCTCAGGTGATACTGAAACGGCTGACAGATCGATCAGTTACACTGTCTGCAGAGGATATTATCTTGGAGGGATATTTTAGCCAGGAAGTGATAGCGGCATTGTCACGGGCATTTCCCCCACCATTATCATTCAAAGTTGAGATGGACAATCCGGAGATATTGCGAGCTTATAGTGCATTTGAATGGCAACCCTCGATGCTCCTCTACTGTGGGGTATCACTTCTTCCATTTCAAACAATTCAAGAGTTAGTCGAATTTGATAATGCCTGGCAGTATATGAGACTGCTAGCTACCACCGAGGTAGGATCCATCCTCAAACCACTTCTTGCAGTCAAAGCCAAGGGATTGGTTGCGATTGATCGACAACAGGTTGAGTTTATCCTGCCCATGCATCGTATAGATTTCCTAAAGGCATGGATAGACCAACTACAACTTGAAGAAATTACCGTCAATTGGCTATCGGGATCAACTGGAACCCTCAATGAGGAAGTCTTGAAAAGTGTAGGATCAGTCGATCAGGATCGATTACCAAACTTACGGAACTGGGTTGAACAAACCTCAGAACAGGAAGATCTAGATTTTGAACGGTTGTTCAATAGAGCAATGATTGCCTTGACTTGATTGATTTATCTTCAACCTTGACAACTATGGTCTATTAGTTTTTATTGCAGTCCGACTATGAGTTCAATGTGAGTCTTGACGATTTTTTCGATTCCGAGCCGGTACCTAATGACAAACCAATAACTGAAGATGCCATTGAAGAAGAGATAACCGAGGAAGACGTCGAAGAACCAACATCGGAGAAGAGAAAACCACAGGTCAGTAATTATTATAATCCCACAACATTCGAGGTTGGCCAAGATATTGACGAAGTGGTTTTACTTGATGTTCAGTACAACGGACAATTGAATCTTGCTCAATTGGTATTCTACCATGAAGAGAGTAAATCCTTGTACCGATGGAATGATACCACCGGTCATCTTCCCTATCTCATCACGATGATGTCCCGTGAGAGTATTGAGAAGATTGATGCTGTAGTTAATTCACCGGATTTTGTCAAAATAGAACCAGTCACCAAGTATCTCCCCATAGAAGAGGAGGAAAAGGAACTGCTCCAGGTTTTTGGAAGTAATCCCCTTGCCATTGGTGGAACAGGAACCTCATTTCGGAATTATATTTTTCCCTCCTATGAAGCAGATATTCGCTATCATTTCAATTATGTGGCAGATCGACAATTAACACCTGGTACCTACTACAAGGTCAAAGATGGGAATCTCTATCCAATTGAACAGGATATTGGAGAGGTCAAAGATGAATTATTAGCAGAATTTGCAGAGGAGAATGACGAAGAAATCGAGATGCTCAATGAATATATGCCACTGCTGTTTCAACCCATACCTGATATCCTTCGTTGTGCCTATGATATCGAGGTTGGCTCTGAAGAAGGGAGACTACCTAATACTCGAACGACAACGGATCAGGTAATATCTATAGCATTGGCAGATAGTGAGGGGAGAAAGATCTGCTGGGTTCTGAATCGACCAGAGGTAGATCAGGAATATGATCATGATGAAGTCATTATCCTTCATTTTGATGATGAACGAGAGATGCTTGAAGATTTCTTTAACATCGTAAACAAGTATCCAATTGTATTATCATTTAATGGAGATAATTTTGACTCACCATATCTGATGAATCGGGCACAAAAGCTGGGTATGAATTACAACGATATACCCCTACGCAAGAAAGGAAGATCAGATACGACATTTGATGATGCACTTCATATTGATCTCCATCTTTTCTTCAGGCAGGCATCCATTCGGATCTATGCTTTTGGGGCGAGGTACGAGAGCGCATCCTTGGATGAATTATCAACCACCCTCCTGGGAGAAGGGAAATTAGAACACCCCGATGTTTGGATTAATGAGATGGATCTGAAGACCTTGGTCAAATATAATGTCAAAGATGCTGAATTGACACTGCAACTCACACAGTTTGATAACAATGTGGTTTTGAATTTGATCTTTATCCTGATGCGGATTTCCAAGATGCCAATCTTTGATTTCACCCGAACAGCAGTTAGTGGTTGGTTGCAAATGTGGCTGATCTACGAGCATCGCAAACGTAATTTCTTGATCCCAACGAAAGAGGATATTTTAACTGCAAAGGGAGATTCTGCCAGAAGTAGTGCCATAATTGATGGAAAAAAATTCCAGGGAGCTATTGTTTTGGATCCACAACCAGGAATTTGGTGGGATGTACATGTGCTTGATTTTGCCTCACTATATCCCTCAATAATCAAGACTAGAAATCTATCGTATGAAACCATTCTGTGTAATCATGAGGAATGTAAGAATAATATTGTACCTGAGGTCGGTCATTATACCTGCACCAAACGAGTAGGACTCTTTGCCATCATTCTTGGTTTTGTTCGTGATACACGGGTAAAATGGTTCAAACCACGATCAAGTGATGATACATTATCAGATCTAGATAGGAGGAATAATCAGGTAATTCAATCATCACTGAAAGTTCTGATCAATGCCGGATATGGAGTCTTCGGGTCAGAGGCATTTGATTTTTACTGTCCTCCAGTAGCTGAATCAACCACTGCTTATGCCCGAGATGCAATCCGCTCGACAAAAAATTTCGTTGAGCAAGATCAGGGAGTCAAAGTACTCTATGGTGATACAGACTCTGTATTTCTCCATCAACCCACAGAACAACAGATTGACGAGTTGCTTCAGTGGGGTATTGATAATGTTGGCGTGGAATTGGGAACAGATTACATCTTCCGGTATGTAGTCTTCTCTGATCGGAAGAAAAATTACTTTGGGATAACCAAAAAGGGCAATATCATTGTCAAAGGACTAATGGGCAAGAAGAGTAATACACCACAGATTGTCCGTGATCAATTTACTGAGATTTTGGAGATACTTCGAAATGTACACGAGAAAGAGGAATTTGTCAGAGCCCGACAGCAAATTGTTAGTAAACTACAGAATATGGTACAACGACTTGAAAATGGGGATTTTGAGCCGAGTGAAATTTCTATCCGGATGACCCTCTCCAAACGATTGAAGGATTATTCCACCTGGACGCAGACTATTCAGGCAGCAGCACAACTAATTGGTGATGACAGTTACCAGGAGGAAATCACAGAGGGGACGAGCATTGAGTTCATTAAAGTACGACGTCCCTATCGGATCGTCATTCCTGATACTGATCAGTTGGCATTTTCTGCAGGTGAGGTGCATAAAGTATCGGTCAAACCCGTACAACTGGTTGATCCAAACGAGGATATTGACGGTAAACCGGTGATAGAAATTGCAGAATCCACCTTTAGTCAGATCCTATCATCCATAGGATCATCATGGAATGAGGTTATGGGGATCAAATCCTTGGATGATTATTTCTAGTAGGGTCTTGGAATTGAATCGTACCAAATGATCATCTCTCCGCCTGATTATTTTTATTAGGGAAATCTTAGCTATCATTATCCGATGAGTCTAGAGTCAATTATCAACCAAGGTGGGACATTTGTTTATGATCCCACTATAAGCTCAATGACTGCAGATGAATTTCTGTCAACCTATGGCAATACCATCGATAAAATTGCGTTGGTAGCAAAATCAGAAGCAGGATCAACCTACTTCCAGAGTAGTACTGCACCAAAAGATCCACGATATGGTGAAACATTTTCTTCCTTTGCCCAAATTCTGACGGATATCGGAATCGAGGTCTATGCCTTGATGCATGGTAATGTAGATGGATTTTTTTCGCGAGACCCGAATTTTAAGATGTACAGGTCAGGTGGTAATCCAGTTGAAACCTTTGTCTGTCCTAATCAAGAGAATTACTGGTTCTATCTCTCGGAAATTGCTGCAGAAATTGCCAATAGAATTCCAGTCTCAGGAATTATCCTATCAGATGTCCTCTATCCCCGTGAGAATACCTGTTTCTGTGATAATTGTAAAAGGACATTCAGCCAGGAGGTAGGAATTGACCGGGATTTCAGTATGGACACCTTGCGTAAACGTCCAGATCTTGTCAGCAAATGGCATCGAACCAGAATAGATGCCATTCGACAAACAATTAGCTCAATTATCAATCGTGTACATCAAGAACGGAAACTTGAGATCATCAGTGAGATCCTAATTGATCCTCAGACCAATTATTTCAAAGGAGCAATGGAGCATTTTGGTCATGATCTTACAACCATGACCCAGGTCTGTCCACATATTATGCTTCATTTCTATCCATGGTCACCATTTCCTACATCTGTAGATGAAATTGAACAACTAGTTGGAAATATGGCACCAATCATTGATCGAATGAATACCACCAAGAATTCTCTTTTTATGTGGGAACCATCTGATGAGACCTTTGCTCTTGCAAAATCATTACAACGAGCACTGGGTTCTGAACAGATCTTTTTCACCGAACAACAACCTAGATCCTATCTTGACCGTCGTACACTTCACTTACAACTTGGTATGTAATGACTATTCAGCTCTATTTATAGTGAGCAGAATATATACAGTATGATCTCAGAGTACCTGCCATCTCACCAATTTCAGACCAGAAATAGTGGTAGACGAAGAAGTGAGGCATATGCCAAGGGACAGGATTTTATCACTGGGAGAGAATTGCAAAAACTCAAGGAACAGACGAAGGTCATCTCCACTGGCAATAATCAACTTGATGATCTGCTTATGATCCCAGAGTATCGGAGTTATGGAATCCGGTTAGGTGAGACTTATGAATTTTACGGGGCGTCGCGATCGGGAAAAACTCAATTGATGCATCAACTAGCGGTGACCAGTCAATTTCCCAGAAAATTTGGAGGACCTGATAAAGATATGATTTTTATTGATACTGAACATTCCTTCTCTCCGGCTAGAATCTCGCAGATAGCAGAAGCAATGCGAGTGAGATTTAACTGGCAGAGGGAGACCAATGAGATTCTATCCAGAATCATGATCACCAGGTGTAATACCGTAAACCAACTCGATCAAGCAGTCAAGGTCATTGATCATTTACTGGCAGCGGATGAAGACCGATTCGGACTACTTGTAGTAGATTCGATTGCCAGCACTTTCAGAGCAGCTTATCTAGGCCAAAGTCATTTAGTTGAACGACAACAAGCGATCAATAGCCTGCTCAATCAGCTGAAGAACTATGCACTTACCTACAAGATTGCCGTAATTATTACCAATCAGGTTGTTGCCCAACCCGAACAGGTATTTGGTCCAGCATTAATTCATAGTGGAGGTCATATTATTGGGCACTGGGCCACTCATCGTCTACAGTTACGGATGAATCGAGCCAATACTAGAACAATCAAGATCATTGATTCGCCGGTTTATCCTGAGATGGAGACGGTAGTGGCAATTACCAAACAAGGGATTAGTTCAGTTGGAGAATTCACGGGATAGATGATTATTCAACAAATCAACTCTAAGAAATTATCTAAGTCAGAGCCATGACTAAGAGATCTAGTAAGGTTAGCTAAATCAACCCGGTGAATTGCGATACCTACCACTAATAACGCTATAGGTTTTTATTGGTGAGATACGGTGATTGTGTTGTATAGAGTTGAGAACTTAGTGTCAACAGAAATGCAAACCTGTCCTTCCTGTGGAGAATTAGTACCTAATGAGTATGTTACCTGTGTTTGGTGTGGTTATGATCTCACAGCAGAACATATCAGACGTGCTGGTATAACCATTGGAAATAGTCAGGCCATTGAGAGAATGCGTCGTGTGGTTGTTGATCCGCTGAAAGCGTTCAAAGAAATCTCATTACTGCCTGATCTACGAGGTGGTAAGATGATTTTATATGCCATAGGTGTAATGATCACTTTCAATATGATTGCAGTACTGTCTAAACTCAAGGGATTAACATTTAACAGTAGTAATCCACCTGTTTTTATTAGACTGGGGAGAATTGATGTATCAACTCCATTTGTCCTGAGTCTAGCATTTATTTTGATCCAACCTCTGGTATTGTTTTTGATCTTCATGGTCGTCTGGAAAATCTCTGCCAGAGTTCTAGCCCTGATGTCAAAATCATTTGGAGGTAAAGGAGATCGGGAAAAAATCAGAGCAGTGGTTGGCTATTCAATGTTACCAATATTCTTTGGATGGACACTAGCATGGTTAATCAGACTCATTGCCCCCGCACAGGAAGTGCAAAGCCATACCTATCAGAATATTAAGAATGCACTAGTTGCCGTATCGGAGCAAGGATTTGGTGTTGTCAGTATGATTTTCATTTATATCGGTTGGATCTGGGCAGTAGTACTTGGTATTATCGGGATGAAAAATGCTGGAAGATTATCATGGATTGAGGCGATAATTGTGGCAGGAATACCCTATGGAATTTTCATGAGTATTGCATTATAATCAGAATACACGAGTTTATTCACGGGAATCTTTGTAATTTATTTCGACGGAAATAGGAGCTGCAAGCCGCTCATCAATGGCATAGATGGTATCGCCACTCCCCCCATCCATCAGGGTATCGTCGTCCAAGAATTTACCCTTGAGCATTAGTTGAGGATCCGCAAGTCCGAAAGCCAAGGCAATACGATCACGAAATTCACCCACACGTTCACCGCGAAATGCGAGTGCTGTCATTTTTTCGACATTATTTGTCCTACCACAGATTGGGCAGTTATCATTGCGATGGAGTTCCAATTCAGTGAAGCTATTGGATAGGCCGTCGTAGAAAAGGTAATTTTTAAGGGGATTGCCAACTTCCATCAGCAGTTTCAGCACCTCCTGCGACATCAACCCTCCAATAATTGATGATAAGGTGGCCACCGAGGGAAGGGTTACTTCCTCCTTCTCATCAGCCATATCTTTTCTAGCCTCACCAAGAGGAGTACAAGCCTGTGCCAATTTCTCCTGTGATACCAGAGGTTGACACTCGAAACAAGCCGTTTCATAGGGAAGAATTGTTTGGACATCACCCAGAAAGGCATACATCCCACCATTTACCATCGGTTTCTTTTCGTTAAGTGCCAGAGAATTAGCCCAACGACGACCACGAAAGGTATCCAGACAGCAGGCTATCAGATCAATCTCTGATTTCAGGTTTTTTGGTAGTTCTTGCATCTTCTTGGGAAAAGCGACGATCTCGATTTCAGGATTGATTTCCTGCAAACGTTGTGCAGCGATTTCTGCTTTATTCTCACCAATATCAGCCTGACGAAAGAGGAGTTGACGATTGAGATTACTCAATTCAATCGTATCATAATCAACTAAAATTAATTTACCAACACCACTCATCGCTAGATTGGCGGCAACGTAACTACCGGTTGCTCCAACTCCAAGAACGAGTACTGTTGACTCTGAAATACTGGTTTGTTTCCATTCTGGAATTAATTCTTGTCGAGAATAGCGATTACTCGTCATAAAAACGGTTATGCTCCACCTTCAGTTCTAGCTATCAGGTAACACTTGTCACCATCAGCCATACCTACTGCTTTGAGTGAATCAGCATCGTCTAGTTGTTGACCACGGAACACCACAATCACTGTTGCCGCGGGAATTCTTCTCTCTTGTGCCACCCTAGCTTTCAGCTTGGCGACAGTATCATGTGGTTCCATTTCGAGCTCAATTGGGGCACCTCCACCAATCGCACTCACTACCTGTACGGACATTGACATATTATATCTAAGTAACTCATACTCCACCAAATATAAAAATTTGAGTGAATTCGACTACTGTTTTGATGATCACATTATCGCTCAACTAGCTAATAGGAATGTAAGGGTTCCGGAAAAAATAGTGAAAAATACCTCGGAAATAATCAGTTGGCAATATCTGACAGCAATTGGCTTATCTGATTGGTTATCTGCTTGATCACCTGCTTATCAGTCCAATAGTTGAGATGGGAGAATGGGGTGTATTTGGAAACTAAACCCCCAAGATTCAGTTGAATATCAGTAATTTTTGTCAACGTTTGCTGCTGGGCCTCAGTTGCTGCACTGTAGAAATCCTCAAGCGGCAAGGACAGGGGATCGTACGAGGAATAGAGATTATTCCATTGAATAGCAGGATTATCAGTAATAGCAGAACCAGGAAGAGCTATGGGATAGAGTTTATCATAATTAAATCCCAGAGTAAGAATGGGTATGTTGCAACCCAACGATACGATTCCAGAAAGTGTAGCCATATCTACCAATGATTGACTTTCAGGATGATCACGTTGTCGATCCCAGATATAATTGGAAATAATATAAGCACCTAAGGAATGACCGATAACTAGAACCGGAGTGGATGCGTCTATTCCTTCAGTCTCAACCAATTCTAGCAGCTCCTGTTCAATTAACTGGTGAACCTGTTGGTAAAAATCTATCCGCAAGCCGGTTGATACACCCATCTGATAAGCCAAGGCATCACCCAACCAATGAGAGATAAATCGTCGGAGACGGGGATATTTGAGACTTGCAGTCATCTCGGAGATTTTATCTTCCTCCTTTTCAAATAGTGATGAGTAGAGGATACCGTGGAACGCATAATCTGAATGATCAATTCCAGCCCGACTAAGTGATGTCGCTAGCTGGTTTTCAAACTGATCATAAAAACCAGTATCTGCATTACCAACTCCATGAATCCCCAAAAGTACAAGTTTGACCATAAGCTATCCCTTTGCATCAACATAAAAACCTGAGTCTTTTTGCGAACAGAAATGAAGGCAATATTGTTGAGGGACAGAGATATTAATGTTTAATTAGTTGGATTTGAACCGTTCTGAACGTTGTGCTTTACTACCAGTACCATTGATACTGATTTTTGCATCAGGATAATTATGGTACAACGGATCTGTACCTAATAATTCTCGCATAAAAATCCCAGTTGCTGCAACTTCACTATGAGGTTGCCAACCAATCGCAGTATTGAGATCTGCCAAACTATAGACATAACGTGGTACTTTCGGACCCCCAACTACTAGCAAGATTGGTTCATCAGGATATTCCTCAAGGGTTGCAATGGTATTACGATGATCCTCGCCATACATCGTCAGATGAACCACGATACCATCAAATCCCGAAATTATCCCTCGGATAGAGGTAGTATGCTCCACTTCCATAGAACCACCCCAACGAGACACAACATCTCTGATTGACTGTTCCATATTGGGATCACGTTCTCCTGAATAGATGAAGTGTTGACAACCCAATGCTCTTGCAGTCAGTGCAACATGGCTAGTTATCCGTTGATCACGAACCGTTCGATGATCCAATCGAAAGAGTGTGAGTGATCTCATTGTACTATAGTCCCACGCGGTTTTCCACCGATCACATCAATCATGTACTCGGGATGATTACCATCGATAAAGACCAGTTTAATCTTTGACCGGCTAACTACATCGATACCAATATGATCAAATAATTCGTATGTACCCGGTAGCTGCTCATTATCAAAGAGAATATCGGCAAAGGTCGCATAATCAAGCTCATCAAATGGCTTGGCATCAGTAAATTCCTTGGGATTTTTATCATATACCTTAGCCACATTTGAGACATTAAACAAATAATCAGCCCTGATATGCTCAGCGAAAAGAGAGGCCACGGCATTAGTTGATTGACCTGGTTGAAATCCTCCAGTGACAACAAGATCATTGGATGCGGTAATTCTGATCAGTTCCTGATAGGTTTCAGGAGGATCGGGAAAAGCATCAGGTAATGCTGCAATAAATAACCGGGCATTTTGTCGGGCAGCTTCAATTCCGAGTAAATCCTGATAACTATTAGTTGCACCTAATTCACGGGCAGCTCTGGCAAATCGTCTGGCAGGTATTCCACCACCAATTACCACTCCGATGCGATGACCATCATGCCGAAGCTGGGTGATAACCTCGACCCAATGTTTGATCAGATCTAATTTGATCTCATCTCCATCAAATAATGTACTACCACCAATTTTTATGACAAGCTTCATCATACTGAGTCCAAGGTGTTATCACAAAAAGCTAGTGGTTTCTAGCTGAAACGTGTGGAGATATCTATGAACAATACGGTTGACCTGATAAAACAGACTGATTTGATGGGATAACAGCCGTGGATCTAGTTGTTCAGCACTTGAGGAAGTGGTACTTCACTACCACAATATGCAATCAATATACAGTGACATTTACATATTCGCCACCATATATCAGTGACATTTATATAAATCGTCACCATATTTCGGTTATGACTTCTTACCAACTGGAACCCAGCAACTATATCGAATTGGTTGAACTTTTGGAAACCGCAGACATTGAAACCATCAAGTTCACCCCATTAGAAGCCAAAGCATTGTTTGATTTGGATGAACCTGTAGCCTCTCTAAGTGATTTTCAATGGATCATTAATGCTGCTACCATAGAGGGGAGAATAGATGGGAAACGAATCTACTATCCACCACGACAGCTGACCACGGGTTTTCTCGAACCTATCAAATTCCATCCCAAAGCGATACAGGGAGCAATTGTTGGCTATATTACCTCGAAAATTACTGCTGATCAATTCATTGCTAAACTCCAGCAGATTCTGTATGACAAATACAATTATCTCAGTCAGGGACAAGCAGAAACCATCATTAAACGTTACATCGGAATGAGTCTGACCTCATCAGAACGGAATAATATTACCAAGATCAGACAAAAGATTGAATCCTGTCGGATGATGATTGCAGCTTTCGATGGGATGTTGAGCAAGGGTAAACTTGACAGCAAGATCAGAAACTGGGATCACTATCAATTACAACAATCACCAGAAATTGCAGATATTCAGGATCAGGCAGAGGATTCACTGAAATTCTTCTGTTATGAATGTCAGACCTACCTCTCATTTCCCAGCAGTGATAAACCAGTTCACCCTCCGATCCATCACGACACTACCATGAGTCTGTCATGGGGAGGACTATTATCTGCAGAGGAAAGTACTGCCACATTCCGGGAATTAAAGGAACGATTGCAGAACCCCGAGTTAAAACCAGTTAACACACATCACACCACGAAGACTAACAAGATTCCAAAACTCAGTCTTTACTGCACTACCTGTCAGCAATTTTTTGAAATGGACGAGGAGATCAGGAAAAAACTGGATCAGGAAGAACCTCGAGTGAAATTACCTGAACATCATGGAAAACCGATGGAGATCAGAATTGGAGAGCGAAAAACTGATCAGGAGAAGATGAAACAGCTACAAGCTATTGGTGAGGCACTAGTTGATAATTTCAATTCGACGGGGTTGTATATCTGTAAGGAATGTAAATTAATTTTGGAATTTGATAATACTGATGAATATACCCCCCAGCATCATGGTAAAGATATGAGTCGGATTAGAATTGACTCATCCAAATCACAAAACTAATCGTAATCGTAATGTTTGATTGATACAATGTCACCAACAGTTAAACCCTTTTTATCGGAGGTCTCACGATGTTCAAGGGGAGTATCTGGTTTCTCAAATAACTTAATACCAAGTACCTGTTCCAGTTTTCTTGCCACTTTATCGGTTGGTCTCATATTCTCAGACTCGATTGAACGAATATAGGCCACACTAACACCAGATTTCGAGGATAATTCCTCCTGTTTCAATTTCTTCTTCATCCTGGCACGTTTAATCTCCACACCATAATTATCAATCAGGATTTCCTGATCCTCATCAGGTTTGGATTTACTGCTGGAGCCCTTCGAAGAGCTTTTGCTCCTCGTTCGCCCTCGTCCAGAACGCGTACTACTGGACCTCGTACGAGAGCTCTGTGATTTGGGTTCATCCACCACATTCCCAAAACTCGTACAGTTACTGCAGACACGCAATACTGCACCTTCTACTTTTATGGTGGTTGGTGATTTGGTCTCTCGGCTACACATTTCACAGGTTTCAACTACTTTCTTTCTCATGGATATCTCCTACAATTCAATATGGGTATATAGATTAAAAAACGCTTGGACTTGGAGGCTAGACCAGTTAGGAGTTATATGACCCACGTAACTACTAAGGAGATACAAGAGATTAGAAAGTGGGAGATAATTGATCTTCCAATCAGCATATCCTTATAAAATCAGGAGGAGGGTCAACTATGATTGGGGGATTATTGCCAATTTTACTGCATAGGATTGGATTAATCATTGCTTTTGTCAGTAGTGGAGTACTGGTGGTTCTACCTCGAGTATTCAATAAGGAAGAAGATCTGCGATTTGCAAGTAAACTATCAGTAGTATTGAAGAATTCCTTACGATTTGGCTTTCTGATCCTGGTAGTAACCGGACTAATCAGATTTGAGATCAGATTTCACCATCTCTTTCCACTGATAATTGTGAAAATGCTGGCAGCAGCAACTACTGTCACCTGGTCGATTATCAAATTACCAAAATATCCTGATCCCATGTACGATCGCAATCACCTGATTCAATTTATCCTGATCTTTACAACCTCCAGTGTTGGAATTCTACTCTAATCTGAGCCGATAAGTTATATAACAGTACAAGGATAGCAAATTGTGTCCAGTAGTAATGACCTCAGAGAAAAATTGGAGCAGATAATTGATCAGCCCCAGGTTGCCTATTTTATCTATTATGCGGTGATTGTCATTACGGGATTTATGATTCTGAGTTTTCTAAGCAGATCTGGTTTTCAATTCTTTCAATCAGTGATGTATATGACCATCTGGTTGGTCATCATTATTTTACTAGATCCACCAGAACAAGCACAGTTACAATCTGATCCGTTTGGACAGTCGATCATTCAGTAATATTGGGGAAAATCATAAATAAGTGGGCAAATAGACGGTAATCGTATGAATACTGAAAAAGGGAACGTTTCCTCATCATTATAATAGATAGATTTCATAGATAAATTATGAGTGATACAGAAGAATCTGAGGGAAGCTTTGGACTTCTCTTTTTAGCTGTACTAATTGACTTAATGGGTTTTGGGATCATTATTCCTATTCTCCCATTTTTAGCAAAAGATATCAATCCAAACCAAGCAGGATTGCTGGTGGCAATGCTCCTAGCAGGATACTCCCTGGCACAATTTGTGAGTTCACCATTTTGGGGAAGATTATCAGATAGAATTGGTCGAAGACCAGTAATTCTTATTGGAGTATTCGGCTCATCAATCTCATTTGCAATGTTTGCACTGGTTACTCCCTACTATCTGCTTTTGACAAGCAGAGTGATTGGGGGTTTATTTACAGGAGCAACTCTACCAACCGCGAGAGCGTATATTGCAGATATTACTCCAATTGATGAACGAGCTAAACGATTTGGGTTACTCGGGGCAGCATTTGGAATTGGATTTACCTTTGGACCAGCTATTGGAAGTCTCCTCTCGTATGATTTCTTCCATATTTCAGGGTTACCTTTACAAGCACCAGCATCATTATTTGCTGCAGGATTAGCGCTAATTAATTTTCTTATGGCATATACCAGATTACCAGAAAGTCTTCATGGAACCGATGGTCAGATTGACTTCGAGGAGGTATCTCCGATAAGTACCTTGAAATCAGCAATGGAGTTGAATACATACAAATTGGTTGGACTGTTACTTGTAGCATTTGGTCTGACAACCATGATTTTCTCTGCATTTGAATCTGTATTGCCACTTTATGCAAACTTCATTGATAATAGGATCACCGAAGACAATATTGGGTTTTTCTTTGCAGTAATTGGAATAGTAGTAGCTGTAGTCCAATCAACAGTTGTTGGACCAACTGTGGATTACCTAGGAGAAAGTAATACCATTATTTTTGCGATGGTGTTAGAGACGATTGGGTTTTTCACGTTGGGAATAGCAAATTCATTAGGTATCTTAATTCTATCAATTGCACCACTAACCTTGGGGACTGCCTTACTCAATCCCACAATCAACTCTGCAATCTCTTCAAGAATTCCCAAATCAAAACAGGGTAGTGGATTAGGTATCAACTCCTCCATTGGATCTTTGGGAAGAGTGATTGGGCCAATCTATGCCGGAGTCTTATTCGATCAGATCAGTCCAGGTTCTCCCTTTATCTTTGGTGGGATTATCCTGCTGCTCCTAACCGTGTACTGTTTTCGACCTCTTTGGTCAGCAGAACCACCAAAAGATGAATCTACAATAGAATCGACTGATGGACAATTATATCCTGATGCTGAAGAGATATCAAATTAAATTGAAATGAAAATAATCATATTGAACTAGAACATTTCTTCTTATCTAAAATAGATCAGGTTGTTCCCACGTAGCATAATTCATGACCCATTCCTTAGCTTTCTCACGGAATTCCTCAGGTGATTCCTTCATCATCTTTGCTGCAGAGGAATGCAGAGGATCATCAGGATTGGGATTGGATAACAGGAATCTAAGACTTTCAACGACATCAACCAGATTATTGGCAGGTGCCCAGTCTTTACCCAAGATACCTACACATACACGATCATTGAAGAAATTGGGATGCCAGATTCGGGTCTTGGTTCTGACCTCTGGTGGTTTGAAGGGATATTCACGGGGAACATGAAGTTCAAAGATAAATACTCCACCCTCATACATATTTGTACCAATTATGAAGCCACGCCATTTGGTAACATCCCCATCAATAACATCAAAGCTGGGCTGTTCTCGCTTCATTTCATCGGCCTCTATTGCGAGTCTTGCATAGAAATCTGACTCTGGTAGCATTGTACGATTCAAATTAAGTCGTTCCTATGTATTAACGTTATGGTGATTGTGGTTCTGAAGCTCACAAAAATTTTTAATCCACTCATGAGACAGTGTAACGACAGATAACGCATCCTTCACAATGATGGATCTAACAGTACTTTTCCAATATTTTTCCGATTATCAATGAATTCATGAGCTTCTCCTGCTTTACTCATCGGGAAGATATGATCCTCTCGGATCTCCGGTCGGAGATCATGTTCCTCAACCACCTCAAGCATCCTCGCCCAAGCTGGACGAAGAGTCTGTGGATCAGCTAGTAAGTAACCCAGATGTACTCCCATAAAACCTCGCGATCGACGGAGGACTTGACTCATCTTTGCCCGGGGTAAGGCACGCCAGGCTCTAAACCAACTCAGCGGATTCCACTTGTTGATTTTGATTCCCGAAGCACCGACCAGTACGATTCTACCCATGGGAGCCAGTAACTCAAAACTCTGTTTAAAAACTTCTCCACCAACAGTTTCAATCACACAATCAGGATTGATATTTCTGGATCGAAGTTCCTCCGCGAAAGTATCATAGCCAAAGGCAGCAGTCGCCCCTAGTTCTTCAACTCGTTTGCGTTTATGTGGTTGGGAGGAAGTACCATAGACCGGCATATCATGGACTACACCGAGTTGAATTGCAGCTGTACCTACTCCACCAGCTGCAGAATGGACCAATAGGGTTTCACCACGTCGAGCCCGTGCCATCTCATGAATTGCCACCCAAGCAGTGAAAAAGTTGACTCCAAATGCCGCTATTTCCTTGAAATTATATTGATCTGGTGCTCGAAGAATATAATCACGATGAACAGTCAGGTATTGAGCATATCCCCCACTCTGCCCTCCGTATACCACTCGATCACCAATATCAACTTCATCAACATTATCTCCCTTCGCTACAACCTCACCACCAGCTTCCAATCCCATGATATAGGGACTATCCGGTGCCCAAGAATAGAGACCTTTACGTGACAAGATGTCTGCATAATTAACACCAGCATACTTGACTTCAACCAAGATCTCATCTGCGCTTGGCTCAGGTTTGGGAACATCTTGTATTTGTAGGACGTCAGGTCCTCCTGATTTATCCTTGAGAATAGCTCTCATCATATCTGCCATATATTCAACAGATAGATACGTATTAGGAAGATTCCGGTCATAGGATCAACTAATCACAATATTGCAGAAAAAGTGTGTACTCGATGATATCAAAGATAAGTTCTGATAATTCATAAAATAGTGATTAAAAGAGATGAACTGCACAATAGGTATGAGAGAGAAAAAATCGCAAAATGACCTCGTGAGTCAATAAAAAAAAAAATGGCGCCCCCGCCGGGATTTGAACCCGAGTCCACGGAGCTCTGCGGGTTGCAGAGAACACCGTGACAGTCCGCGATGATGGTCCGAGCTACACTACAGGGGCAAGGTTTGTGATGTCAAACCCTTCTTGAAGAGTTGACAGACGGTTTTGCTGCCGGATAGGGTTCCGTGCAAAACACATATCTCTCCTAGTCTCTATTCGTTTAAAAAATTGCGATATCGCGCGTAACTCATATCAATTATTGAGAGGAAATGAAGAGATATCACACCAACTTGAGAGGTATGACTCCTTGGGAATTAATTAAACTGCATTGAGATGACTTGAAGATTGGAATTTACCATAAATATACCATGTTCCGAGGATTTAAGTACTGAGCGACACAATTAATATACGATACAGATGATAGAACAACTGTCCTCGCTTACGATTCCAATTGTATCAATCGTTCTGTTTTATCTAGCTGTCTATCTGAAAAATGATGAGTGAGATTTTACGCCAAGCAATACCTTATTTTATCACATCAGATAACGAGTATATGAAATGGCAGTAATTAATGCAGATACTGAGCAGGTATTGGAACGGTCTAAATCAATTATTATGTGGTCGTTTCTGTTATTCATCTTGCTTTTTCTCCATATGCTGTTGGATCCTATTCTCCACTGGAATGGGTAAAGAATCGGTGTTACTATGACAACTAAAACCCTATCTGAAGAGGAACGCAAAGCAGAATTTTTTGACTACCTCGAAGCCACTAAATTTACGAGTACGGAGAATTTAATTTCTCTGACAATTATTGCAACCACATTGTTCTTTCATGTGGTATTTACCATGGCATTTCACATTGTGGGATAGATATGACAAGAAAACAACTACTTCCCGGTATACTTGCATTACTGGTCGTCTTAGCTGAACCAGTGCTAGCCCACACAGCAACTACATCAAATGGAATGAAAATAGAGATTTTTCTTATCACTATTGGAGTAATTTCATTAGGGGTTGCTGCCGCAATATATCTTCTTCGAAGATTTGAGAGTTATCCTGGAAGTCTTCCAATGAAGAAGATAGGTATTATTGCAGGCATCACCATTGCAATAAATGCTGTCATTTTTGGGATAATATACCTTTAGGAGGATTACAAGATGAGTCAAAAACAAGAACTAGAAGACAAAGGATTTTACATTAGTGCTGAAGAAAAAGAGGAAATTGAACAAACACTGACAACTATTGGAGATTACCAGAGGTTATCGTCATTACTGGTCTGGATCGGTCTGACCATGGTTATCCTGCATATCGGTGCAGATATCTTTTTCCACGTCATTGGTCATTAATATTGGTCAGAATGGAAAATAAGACAGACTTGTAGTCACTGTAAAATTGCCAGATTATACAAATCTGACAGAATAGGAGAAGATAGTTGGATCTGATGAATGAAGAATTATTCAAAGGTATCTATTGATCTTTAAAAATACACGTTGGTCATCAATAGATAACAACAATATCAAAATAACACATACGCCAATATGTGTGAAAAATAAGAGAATAAGGTCTGTAAATACAAAAAATGGTGGGCCATGGCAGATTTGAACTGCCGACTTCCCGGTATCCAAAGGGTTCTACTCGAACTGAGTTTATCAGCCGAGCGCTCTAACCAGGCTGAGCTAATAGCCCACTACTGAACACTACTGCAACAAATTCTTTACCCGTAAGCGTATTACAGGTGGAGAGTTGCAAAGTGCATTTCACTATCATACGTACAGGGTTTTTTACTTTACTATTGCGTCGCGGGTTGCGTTAAATATTATCTGCAAAATCTTACAACCTACAGCCAATTTAGACCATTCCCAACCAATTTCGATCAGATATAACCATAACTGAAGATATTAGAAGGTATAAGACGAGGAAATCACTATGACGGACTGGATTGTTATAACCGCACCGGGCAGTGATATTGGACAGGTACTGACCGAACACCTGCTAGAACAGGGGTATGGCATTATCGGGATGGGACGAGCCAATTCTATGCAGTATCTTGCAAGTCTTGAATATGAGCGACTCTATCGAATAGAGTGTGATTATACAGATGAAGAGAGTATGGAACATGCATTTACAGTGGCACGGGAACAAGTCAAACAGATTGCGGGATTGATCCATCTAGTTGGGGGTTCCCTTGTCAGTACGCCATTGGAGGCGCTGGATCTGAATACCTTTCACGAAGTGATGGCAGTCAATACCTATTCGGCCTTTCTAGCTGGAAGAGAAGCAGTTAGATGGATGAAAGAAGGTGGTGGGGGCAATATCATCTTCTTTGGATCAACTACTGGGATTGAACCAATCGCCGGAAAACTTGCCTATGGTGCAGCCAAGGCAGCAGTACATAATCTGACACTATCATTTGCATTGGAGGGTTCAGCTTATGAAATTATCACCAATACCATTGCTCCTGCGTATGTGATGACCAAGAGACATCAACAAGAGATCAAAAAGAAGGCAGAGAGGAGCACGATCAGCGAGGAGGAGATAATGAAAGAATTACGACAGAAAAATCCCCTTCATCGGGTACTTCAAACTACAGAATTGATCCCATCTGTTGAATTATTACTACAGACAACGGTTATCCAGGGACAGATACTTCAGGTAGATTTGGGACAGATAAGGATCTAGGCTGGTAAATTGGTCTGATGTAACGAAACACTATGATGATTAAAGATGATGAATAGTTTGCATTATGGATGATGAGGATCTGCCTGACAACCCCCGAGAGTGGTTGGAATTACTCAATACCATCACGCTAGATACTGGACAGGCCACAGAAGTAGCAGAGTTGATCACCAAGATAACTGATCAGGAGCTACTCTATCATCTAGCCTCACAGATTTCGGATCCTGATCTTCTTGAATATATTCTCTCTGCATTACAGGACCAATCATTACTCATCAAACTTCTAGATCAACGACAGAATCCCAAGGTAAAGGCTCAAATTGTGTCTAAATTGGAAAATCAGGAATTACTGGATACGATCTATCACACCGATACAGAGATGACTGTTCGACAGGCAGCATTTGTCAAGCTAGAAGATGAGGATCTCAATAGACATATTATCAGAGATGAGCCTTCACCTGAGATCAGAACAATGGCAACTGCAAAAATAGATGATCCAGAACTACTAGAATCCATCGTCTTTGGTGATGAACATCCACTGCCTCGGGCACAGGCAGCTTCACAGATTACTGATCAGAATGTAATACGACGAGTTATCCGAGTGGAGCAGAATGGAGATGTTCGATTAGCAGCAGTTCGTAACCTGGAACAACAGGATCTCTTGATTGATTTGATACGAAATGACCTCTACTGGAAGATTAGAATGGAGGCACTACGTAAGGTAAATGATCCACAGATTATACTGGAGGCAGTCAGAACAGATCCCAGTATTGAGATCAGGCTTTTCTGTATTGATCTGATTACAGATGAGACCACTCTGGCTGAGATCGCCATGAATGAGACACAAACACAATTACGAAAGAAAGCAGTAGAACGGATACAGGATCAGGATAGTTTGGCTGTTGTGGCACTGGAAGATGAGGAAGATCAGATCAGACAGTTGGCAGTGGCAAAATTACAGAATCAAGAAATACTGGCACAGATTGCCAGAAAGGATCGGAGGTCGGCAGTTGCCGAGATGGCAATAACAAAACTTCATGATACTGCTAGATTACAGAAATTATTTGATGAGGTGAATAATTTACGATTAAAACAGGCGATTATCAGGCAGATTGATGATCAGCAGATTCTACATCAAATGCTCGATAAGACTACAGGATCAATCCGACAGCTCATTGCTGACAGACTCCATTAATCAAGTACTTCTTTTATAAGATTGAGCAAAGTCTGTGGTTGAAATGGTTTCGATAGAAATCGTGAGGTTGGCGTCTCCAATTTTTCCTCGACAAATGGAGTGATCTGATAACCGGAGATGAATACCAATTTCATGGTTGGATACGTATCTCGTATCATCTCTGCCAGTTCAAGACCACTGATGTTTGTCATCATGATATCGGTAATGACCAGAATAATCTGATCATGATATTCCTCGATGATATTGATAGCCTGCTCACCATTTTCTGCCAGAACTACCTCGAAATCTTGAGCCTGGAGAATTTCCATCAGATACTGACGAGAACCAAAATCATCATCTACTACCAGAACAAAATCATCCCCCGGAATTTGACTATCTACTGATATGTTATCTTGGTAGGGTTGATATGATCCTTCTTCCATGGATTCTAGATGATTGGCGAATTGCATCAATTCCTGATTAATACTGTCAAGAAAGTTGCTATCACCTGATTGTTTAGCCTGATGAGTATACGACATCAATTTGGTGAAGACATTGTTGACATCATGAATTAACTCATGAAAGAGTTCAGAGGTAACTGGGATCTTGGTCTCCTCCTCGAAGAGATAGCTTATGATCACCTTTGACAGTTGGATTGCCAGTTCCTGATAGAGCAAAGTGATCTCGGTGGTATAGATCCGTCTCTTTTTTGAGAATAAGGAGAGAATACCAAAGGTTAACTCATCAGATTGGAGGGGAATGAGCAGAATGGATTGGAGATTAAGTTCTTCAGCAATGATTGTCCATATTGATTGATGCTCTTCTTTATCGATATCCTCAATCACCACGGATTCTCCGTATTCGATAACCGTAGCAATGTTACTATTTGATAGTTCTAGGCTATCAATACCATCAAAAAGATCTGGAATGCTACCAGCACTGGCAATGGGTAGGATATGATCAAGGTTATCAAAATCCAGAAGACCAAGCCATACCATCGCCTCATGTGCCTCATCTACCAGGATCTCACATACACTATTGGCTAATTCCTGAAGATCAGAGACATTATTGAATAATTGATAACATTCAATAAATGAGTTCAGAACATCACGTAGATGAGCATTTTCACGATTAACTTGTGGAGTGATGACTGTAACCAACAGGGGTTCATCCTCTGAGATAATACTGGAGACTACCACCTCGATCTCTTTTTTCTGATCATATCTCGATATTAGTAGACATTGTTTGTGATACGTCTGATCCAGATGATCAATGACATCCTGAACCTGCTCAAGTAGCTGAAATTTACTCAGAAAATCAGTCCAACTCATTTCAAGTAGCCGTTCTTTGGAATAACCAGTGATTTTCTCCATACTGGAATTGACTGAAATGATCTTATCAGTCTCAACAACCGAGATAATCACACCATCAGTTAATAATTCCGTCAATTCAGTCAAGGTAGGTGATGTCATTGCCAGTATTGTGGTAACTAACTGCTGAATTAAAAGAACTACGAGAATCCTATTCTTAATTGGTAATGAAATCATAATAATGTTCAATTCGACAGCGGGACTGCACTATCAGGTTAGCAAAGCATATCTGTTCAATTAGAAATTTCCGCGAACGAGGGATTTTATTTATCATATGTGAGCCTTATGTAGTGAAGAGCTCAGGTAGAAAGTTGTTGGGATTCATCCTGATAATCGGAATTTCCTTGATGAATGCAACAGCACAGCAATCCGCTCCTGATCAGGTACCTGATCAGATTACTATTGGCGGATTATTTCCTCTAACAGGATCACTGGCTTTAGGAGGAATTGAACGTGAGGCTGCATTTCGTATGGCAATCAGAGAGATTAATGCCGACCCCACGATTTTACCCAATCATGAACTGGTGGGAATTACTGCAGATTCCGGGACAAATAGTACCAAAGGTGTGGCAGCTGCGAAGACGTTGATCAATCAGGGAGCAAGCGTGCTGATTGGTGCCAGTTCATCATCCGTCTCACAGGCAATTGCTGTGGGACCTGCTACGACAAATCATATTCCACAGATCTCCTATTCATCTACCTCACCAGTGCTATCAGATAAGGATACTTATCCCTATTTTGTTCGGGTAGTACCAAGTGATGGCTTACAGACCCGAGCATTGTTGGAATTAGTCCAGTCATTTAACTGGGATCTGATCTCCATCATCCGCAGTGCCAATCTCTATGGTCAGGGTGTCAGTCAGGGAGTAACCGGAAGTTCATCAGAATCAATCAATCTTGGCGTGACCACCTTGCAGGCTGAGGCTGAACGACTGAATATCCGGGTCAGTCAGAACCGGGAGATACGCAACAGTGCTGATATTACCAAGACACTGCAACGGATCAAATTATTCGGATCTAATATTATCCTACTTAACGTCTATCTAGAAGATGCCATTCATATTTTTGAATCTGCCCATGAGCTTGGGATGACTGCGGCAAATGGTTATGTCTGGATTGGATCTGATGCCTCAACCCAACTCGAGATTTTGGAAGCCAATTCCCAGGTGCAGACAGCAATGCAGGGGATGATTGGATTAAAACCGTTGCAACCCACGGGGACATTGTATCAGGATTTTATTGATCTCTGGCAGAACTGTGCAGGCGCCAATCAGAGTTATTATCCCGGTTGTGGAGATCGTACACCAAATTTCTATGCACCATTTGCCTATGATGCCACCTATTTGGCAGCACACGCACTCGATCAGGTGATCAAAACAGGGGGCAGCCCAGATGATGGGGAATCAGTTCTTCAACAATTGTATGATGTCAAGTTCACCGGAGTTACTGGAGACATTGAATTAAATCAGCAGGGAGATCGGATCATGGGTTATGATGTGGTCAATGTTCAGCAGAGTAATATCATCACTGTTGGTGATTGGAACCCTATTACCGGTTTCACACAGGATCAAGCCATACATTGGACGGGAGATCCTAATTCGACACAGGGTCCACCTCAGGCCAGATTAGCATCATCATGGATACTACTCTTGTCAGTTGTGATCATTCCGATGATCATCTACATCATACGCAAGATAATCGAGAGATGGAGGAATGACGTATGATTTATGAAGTTCGCATCTTCACGCAGATTGGCTCCAGTATTTATGCAGCAGAGATGGAAATTGTCAACGGTCGAATTGTCACTCAGCCTATCGAAAGTCCCTCATTATTCTCGTCGATGATGTCTGCCATTCTATCCTTTGATGCTGAAATCAGAAACTCACAGGTACAGGAATTCATTTACAAAGATAACAAAGCGGTACTGCACTTTCTAGATGAAATTGCCTTTCTGATCTATGCAGATACCAAAGTACCAAATCATGATCTTCAGCTATTTTTGAGGGAATTGGCACACAGATGGTTGAAGAATTTTGAGGATCGGGAATATATCTTTCTATCCAGTGCTCAGATGAGACTGATTTCCAAAATGGTTGATGATACCGTTTCTGAGGTATTCTGGTGGATTGAGAGTCTACCTACGCCAAGGAATCTAGTACATATCGGTTACAATACCTTGATCAATCCAAACTCGACCTATTATTTCCGATATCTCTCCAATTACTACCATATTCTCAGTATTTTACCACCGTTACTTGTAATTTTCCTGGCACAGCAGTTCGGGGTGGTCATCTCTGGTTTCTCTCCCAAACAATTGACCAATCCCACACTTTTGACGGTGGGCATTCCCATTATTGTATTATGGATAGGACCAGGACTGTTTCTGAAGGCGTTATTTGGACAACCATTCCATCTGCGGGGTTACTATACCATCAGTGGTCTGATGAGTCTGTATCTGATTCCGATGATTATTCTATCTTCGTCGTCGTATTCCCAGGCAATTGTGGTGATCTCATCAAATTTTGGTATTTTTCAGGAATTTGGAAGAATCTTTCTCCTGCTAGCGCCAGTAAATCTAACCTTCTTTGGTTTCTTCCTGATGACCGGATTTGCCACTTCTTTTGCCAACGAGGTCAAGCAGGAACGATTTTTTATCGCCTATGCCTTGACGATGACTTTTCTGATTAGCCTTACCAGTACTATTCTCGTCTGATCAATTCTGATGAGAACTGAGAACTACAAGATTACATCAGACTGCTCAGCAACCATTAGGATTTACATATGCAACCACTGCCACTACCTGTGGACCGTCATCTCAAAGTTATCGAGAAGATGAAAAACTGTACCGGATGTAGTCTTCATCAAAACCGAACTCAAGTTGTGGTTGGCGATTATGGACCAAAAGGTGCAGTGTGTTTTATTGGGGAGGCACCTGGTTATCATGAAGACCAACAGGGCAGACCATTTGTTGGCAAATCAGGACAGTTACTCGATTCCATGCTGGAGACAATTGGATTGATACGAGAACAGGTCAGTGTGCTCAATATTAACAAATGCAGACCTCCCGAGAACCGTAAACCAACCTCACAGGAAATGGAAACCTGTGGTAATTTGTGGTTGGGTACCCAGTTAAACTATCTTGAACCGAGTTTACTGGTGACACTTGGATCCACAGCGCTAGAATATTTTCTGCCAGGTCTGAGGATCACCAAAGTCCGTGCAGTAGTTCAGAAAACAACCAAGGCCAGGGCTATTTTTCCGCTGTTTCATCCAGCATACGTCCTGCGTGGTGGGCAAACCAGAGAGGCATATCAACAGGATTTTGCGTTACTGAAATCAATACTAGATGATACAAGTAGCATTACCGCCACAGAGCAACAATCAACACTTGACGATTATTTTTAAAGTGAGAGGGAGAATTCTCTTTTCATCATGAAATTTTGGCTATGATAGAACAAGATCAATAATACAGGGATGAATTCCAGTATAGCTAGTAGACGAAGAAGTACTGGTACTGATGATGAAGTAATAGTGATGACAAAGATCAGGCTGGAATTGATCACAGCAATTAGTATCATGATTACCTGAAAATCGAGTGAAGGATGTTTTAAGATGAACAAGGCACGAATGATCAGGGGAAACATCAGGATGAGAAGAATGCTATGGGTTGCCAGCAGAACATAGGTACTGATCACTACTTTGAGTAATCCACCACTTAATGCTGCCAAAAGAAGGAAGATACCAAATCCACCACCCAAGACGGGAAGAACCTCAGAGACTGTTTTCATTCAGATCAACTGCAGGATAAAATACTCAAACAAGGTACTTAATCCTATGCAGTTTCTGAAATATCTTGCACCATCGAATACTGATTTGTTCTTCCGAAATTGATGGCTGGTGCAAGACCTGCACTACAATAGTTAATACTAAGGGCAATATTGATATTAGTTCAGAATACTAGGTAGCATATACGGGTAGCATATGGTAGCGAAGACAATCAACAGAGAGATCCTTGATAAACTTGAACTGTCACAGCTTGATAATCTAGATCTCACCCCACTCTCCATCAATACATTGCAACAGCTAGATATTTGGGTAGATCAGTACAATCATCAAGTTAATCCTGATGTGGGTATATCCAGTTCAATATTACTCTCAATGTTGGTATTAGAGGAAATTACAGACACGATGATTGATGATATGCTGGATGAACTCAATCAGAAAGAAACCGACCAATTAGATCAGCTTATTACAGATATACAGCAGAATTATAAACTTGAACAATTATCCAACGCATCAACCAAAGAGGTGATCAGTATGCTCTCGCTTTACCAACTCCTGCATATGAATGATGAACTTGACCGAATCAGATCAATCACCATAGAACCAATTATCACCAAAGATTTCCCATTTGATAAGTTAGATCAACAATACCAGCAGCTGATGAAGCTATTTACCAGTAATCCAGTAGATACCATCCTCTTAGATAGTGTCAGAAAGCATCCAAATTCACTAGAAGATCAGTTGGAAACAATAATGAACAACTGGGAGGGAAATAGGGATTTTGAACGATTGATCTTGCGAACAATTGATCTGATTAAGGAACAGACGAAATTCCGGGGTGGTGGACCAGGCGAGGTTCAATTACCTGACTATGATGATTACTATCCCGAGGCCTATACCCAGGATAAAGATTGGATGCCAAAAGTGGTGATGCTGGCAAAGCATACCAAGGTCTGGTTGAACCAGTTATCACGGAAATATGAAAAGGAAATATTTCAGTTGGACCAGATACCAGATGAAGAACTAGAAGAGATCGCCTCTCGGGGTTTCACGGGGTTGTGGTTAATCGGGATTTGGGAACGTTCCGATGCATCCAAGAGGATCAAAGAACGGATGGGCAATCCCGATGCTGCTGCCAGTGCTTATTCCTTGTGGGATTATATTGTGGCGAAAGACCTCGGTGGTCATGAAGCCTATTACAATCTCTCAGAACGGGCAGGTAAGTTGAATTTACGACTGGCAAGCGATATGGTACCAAATCACACCGGTATCATGTCAAAATGGATGGTGGAACATCCTGATTGGTTTATCCAGACACGAGATCCACCGTTTCCATCATATGAATTTCAAAGTGAAAATCTTTCAACTCACCCACACGTCCAGATCTTCCTCGAGGATCACTATTACTCACATAGTGATGCTGCTGTCGTATTCAAACGCGTAGATACCGAGAACAACGATGTCCGCTATATCTACCATGGAAATGATGGTACCAGCATTCCTTGGAATGATACCGCACAACTTGATTTCCTTCAGAAACAGGTCCGAGAACATGTAATCAATACCATTCTGCATGTTGCGAAAATGTTTCCCATCATCAGGTTAGATGCTGCCATGGTGCTGACCAAGAAGCATTTTCAACGTTTGTGGTATCCCGTACCTGGTACGGGCGGAGACATTCCCAGTCGGTCACGATACGGCTTGAACCAGGAACAATTTGACAAGCTCTTTCCAGTTGAATTCTGGCGTGAAGTCGTCGATCGAATCGAAACAGATGCACCTAATACTTTGCTAATTGCAGAGGCATTTTGGATGCTTGAAGGGTATTTCGTAAGAACGCTAGGGGTTCACCGGGTATACAATTCAGCATTCATGCATATGCTTCGTGATCAGAAAAACGAAGAGTATCGGGGTTTACTCAAATCTACCCTGACCTATGATCCCCGGATTCTCCAGCGTTATGTTAATTTTATGAGTAATCCCGATGAAGACACAGCTATCGAGCAATTTGGGGATAGTGACAAGTACTTTGGAGTAACTGTAATGATGGCTACCCTACCTGGATTACCTATGTTTGGACATGGTCAGATCGAGGGATACCGGGAAAAATATGGGATGGAATTTCAACGGGATTACTGGAATGAGACAGCAGATAACCAGTTGATAGATAGTCATAAACAATTGATCTTTCCACTACTTAGAAAACGCTACCTCTTTGCGCAGGTCAAGCACTTCCGACTGTATGATTTCTATCATCCCGATGGTTATGTCATCGAGGATGTGTTTGCACTATCCAACCGGGTCAATACCGAGCTGATACTGGTATTCTATAATAATGCCATGGATAGTCGAACAGGTTGGATCAAAACAACCCTGCCCTTCAATGCAGCTCTTATTAATCAAGGAGAGACTGATCATTATCAATCCAATTTGGCTGAAGAACTAGAAAATTTGGCACAACGCTCAACAGTCCGCAATCCTGAATTCTGTATTTTCAAGAATTTCTATGGGGATCAGTATTATATCCAAAAGCTCTCAGAAATACGTGAAAAGGGATTCTATACCGAGTTACAAGGATACCAATTCAAAATCTTCAGTGAATTTACCCTGTACGCAAAGAGTGATGAATTACAGGAACTGTATGAAGAGACAAATGGTAATACTTTTTCAAGGGCACAATTAGCTGAGCTAGGAGAGTAATCTATTCCAAATCAGTCAGATCAACGACTTCAGAATCTGAATTTGTTGACTTAGATGACTCGGTTTGATGTGAACCATTTGTTGGTTTGCGTTCTTTGTTTCCAGCATATTGTGATTTGGAACGACGTTCTGATCGGGTATGTGAACTATTATTGCGGGGATGCTTATACCGTTTTTTATTCCGTTTTCCCCGCTTGCCTTTCTTGAAATACTGTTTAGGAACATTCTTGGCCAACCATGGTGGGGTCAGATCACGACTCCAGGCCTGTACCTTGGAAAGGAAAATCAGGAGATTATCTTTTTTAATTGTCAAACGGTAAGCTCCTTTTGAACCTCCAGAATTTTTGGTTCGTGATAACTGTCCTAATGCCTCCAGGTCAAGTTTATGCGCATAAGAATTCCTAACAGTAACGGCATAGGCATTGTTATCATTGACTGCTCGGGTGATCAGGATGATAGCGGCCCCCCACTCACCGGCTAATCTACCAGCTATGGTACCGCGGGCTTTACCAAAATCATCACGGTCAAGTACAGTCACCGCGAGGATCCTTGGGGTTTGCGATATTTCCAACACTTTGCCTCGCCGGAATACATGTCGAAGTAGATTATCCCGGTGATTATTGGCTTTTATTGCATATTGGATGATATCACGATCACTCTCCAGATCAATCTGGGGATTCTTGATCAGTCGTCGGGTGATTTTATCTAAAAAGACTTTGTCTTGCCATGCACCCCAAGCTACTGCCGCTTGTAATGCACGTAAACCACCTTTTTCATGTCGATATCGTCGGGTAAGTCGTATTTCTCGATCAGACAATGCACCAAGTAATCGTAATCGTTTGGTTTGATCATCTCCGAGAAAATCTTGGACAATACTCGCTGCTGCTGAACCAATTTTGCCATGGAAAACATGAGCATTGGCTCGTCGCAGGTATAGAAGTAAGGGTTTTCCCTTGTATTTGTTAGAGTGCGAGTCAAAATAGTAGACTCGTGCGTTGTGTTCAACTAGATAGGTTACAGATTCTTCAATTGATTTGATATTTGCTTTGTTTATACCGACGTCAACGATGAAGACGTCTAGAGTTTTGTTGTATTGGGTATCAGAAAGGGTTTCTATACGTTTATTGAGTTTTGGACCAAGACTACGGGCATTTACAAATATGAACTCGACATTGTCAAGATCATACCGACGACCAACAATTGCTGCTGAACATACTCCATCGACATCTTCATCACCAAATACGATGGCATGAGGACGTGGCGTCCAGTTTTCTTTGTTTGTTTTGTTGTTATTGGTCATAATTACCGCCTTCTAGGCTCACTTAGATCTATACTTCTAGTATCTCATAGTGAGACTTTAAGCTATTGTTTTATTAACAAAATTCTTTCAGGTTGCTATTTACAGGAATTTACTTTACTCAATGCTGCTAGTTCCAATTCCCTTCAATTACCATGATTCGTGTCAGATGACGTGGGTACTTCACGGTCCAACCAATGTCTAGATAGCCAAAGAGATGCTTATGCCGTTCAAAAGTTGATTTGTCCAACCAAGTTTTTAACACGTAAACTTTTCTACCCAGTTTGGGAGAGTATTCCAACTTGAACTTCTCTTCTACTAATCTGGAGATAAGTTCATCAGGAACTGGATCATAGTTGATATCTCCCATTACTAGTTCTTTACTTCTCCTGATTAATTATCCTGCTGTTGGTGACTTTACAAAATTAGATGAAATCTCATTTCATTCTTTCTATTTTTTAGCAACAATCACAGAGGCTTTTTTAACCAAATTTTATTTACTGTTATGGTGATGAGTACGGTACCTCGGAAAGTACCAGGACCACGGGGGGAAAAAGAAGTAGTGAAAGTGGTGTTGGTTGGTTATTTGGCAGTAGGTAAAACATCATTACGCAAACGCTTGGTATCAGAGACATTCTCTGCTAACTATCTGGCAACATTAGGGGTTGATTTTGCCACGAAAAGACTGGTTATTGATGATCAAGTTGTCGAATTACAGATCTGGGATATAGCAGGTCAAAAAAATTATTACTCCGTAGCAGATCGATTTTTGAAAAATAGTGATGCTGCCCTTCTGGTCTATGATCTGACCAATAAATCCACGTTAGAACACCTTGAAAGTCGTATGGAACAGATCAAGGCAAATAATGAAAATGAGGAACCTGTATTTCTTGTAATTGGTAATAAAATGGATTTGCAGGAACCCGAAATGACCAAAGAGGAGATTAATAACTACTTCATTGAAAAGGGAATCGAATTTGAAGAGCCCATCAAGACTATTTTCACCAGTGCTAAGACTGGTGAGAATGTGGAACATGCGTTTAAGTTACTTGGAAAAATGGTGATGAAACGAAAGATGTTATCAAATTAGATAATGCTTCAAGTCAAAACAAATAACGACATCCAGTAATCTAAAAATATTCAGTTAGAAAAGTTGTTGCTAATACAACGGAAATTGTATAATCAAAATCGAGGCATCAATATGGCTAAACAGTATAATTTGAGCCAATACAAGAAATTTATGCTGAGAGAAAAAAATTAATTGGTCATTTCATCCCACATTTTCTCATAACAGTCCTTGCAGATGTTGAACCCAGTGGGATCGGGTTCTATCAGTGTGCCACATTTATCACATTTCACCTGTCTATTTTGCTGATTACATTCATAGCACTGATCATATCGACGTCTGTGATAGTTTGTCTTGCAAGTGGAACAGAGTTTCATGCCCTTCTGTGTCCATAGAAAACTGCATTTGCCACAAAGGGTAATTGTACCTTCACCATTGCGATATTTAGTATTATATTCTTCTTGCAATGATTGGATTTTGGTTTCGATGAGTTCTTCTTTGTGGGATAATTGGTCATCACGCCACTGTCGATAGGCTTGTTGGTACCTGATTTCATCACGAAGGATAATGGATACTGGCATATCAAATTCCGAACCACAACGACCACATTTGTACATTGGACGTTTAATCTTACGTTGACGGAGATTGACTGACTGACAGGAAGGACAGGCTTGACGGATTTCATCACTTCCTGCTGTAGCAGGGTCCATCTCAGCAATCTGCCCGATACTGAGTAATTCCCCGATAAGTTCATCTGCCACTTTATTACGGATTTGATGATATTTTGGAGGTTTCCAAAGATGAACCAAAGATAATTTTTTGGTACTACCACATTGTGAACAAGAATCTGCAAGAAGTAGCTCTCTGGCCTGTTGCCATTCCTCAGTCTGCCAAACAGGTATTGAATCCTTATCCATCATACAAGGAAAGAACACATTATTCTAATTTGCGTTGAAATGAACACGATTAATTGCTATTAAAGTTAGGAGGAAATTCGTATCAATTGCTTTTGTATTTCTCATCAAGTTGTTCTACTCCTGAACGATGACGAGGGAGATAAGGACAGTGACGACATTTTTTCCCACAACAGTACCCACGTTTGATATGATACTGACTCGTAAAGACCAATAAACCACTATCTTCGTCGATATAGTAATCCTCAGATACCATTACATAATTCACTTACTGTTTATTCTACAAGAAGATATTGACAGCCACATAATGAAGATAAATGAAATTATTCCGCATTTTTTTCAACACGAATTGACGTGGCATTTCTCTTCCAAACTTCCTCTTTGAGAAGATCACGAATCGCAAATCTGATTGCCTCAGATCTATTGGGATAGGTACCTTTTCGAACCAACTCATCGAGGCCTTCTATCGTTTCTTTTGGCATATTGATTGATATTAGTTGCATACTCTTTTACAACTCATTCTTGCTTAAATAATCGCATAATATCTAGATATTACCCACAACGATCAACAATTCGACACATAAAATTATCCGAAGTAATGTTCAATCACCGACAAAAGAACATTTGCACAGAGATAAAATTAAGTTAATACATTAATTCGATATATTGAATTTCTTTTCCTGATATTGATTAAATTATCGCGTTTTATCTCCACCTAAGACTAGTTTTAAGAATAACTTTTGTATAAGTCATTTGCTATCGAAAGATAGCAGGTTTAGAAAGATGAAAAATAAAACGAGTATACTGCTCATCTCAATGCTGGTCTTTGGAGGATTGATGGTATTAGTCAATAATCCCGTTCAAGCACAAGAGGACAATGTTATAGTAATTGGTGTTGTCGATGGTCAGCTGAAGTTTAACAGAACCAGTATTAACGTCTCTCCTGGAGTCACCTATACGATTATTTTCCAGAATATAGATACGTTCCAGGGACACAATTTCCGAATTGATGTCGATGGTGATCTTTCCTCATCTACTACCAATGATGCTGATGACATCGTTATTGGACTCAATAATACTGCAGCAGCCACCAGTGCTGCCTATGGAGTACAGCAATGGGAGGGAACTTGGACCGCACCTGATTCTAATGGTGAGGTATCCTACTATTGTGGAGTAGCAGGTCATTATGACTCTGGTATGGAAGGCGTTTTCGTTGTTGGAGAAGGTGAAGCACCTGGTTTTGGTCTCTTTGCTGGTCTAGCCGCAATCTTATTTATTGGGCTGGCTGTTCCACGACTACGTCGTAGGTAAGAAACATCCATTTACATCGCACAAACTCAACTATCGATACGAACATACTAATGCATACGTAATCCAATTAACAATATGACCAAGGAGAATATCACATACTGGAATTACCTTGAACTTGAACAATTATTAGCCTTACAAAATGGGATTGATGATGAGAATGTCAGTGAGGACGAACTTCACTTTATCATCGTTCATCAGGTCTTCGAGTTGTGGTTTAAATTAATGATACGGGAACTACGATTGGTTAGAGATGCAATGGCAAAGCAATTTGTGAAGGAGGAAACTATTCCATTTGTGGTACATCACCTCAAACGGGTCAACACCATTTTACAATTGAGCGCCAAGCATTTTGATCTGATGGAGACCTTGACACCACAAGATTTTCTTGAATTCCGGGCAAAACTTGGAACTGCCAGTGGATTTCAATCATTCCAACTCAGAGAGATCGAATTTATTTTGGGTCTAGATCAGGAGCAGCGAAATGCTCAGGGTCATGGTGATCCTGCAGCCTATATTATGAATACCGCAGAATCTACCGGATTTGGTGCGGAGATCCGAGATCGAATCAACAAGGCAAGGAATGAAAAATCACTCCGTGATAGTATACATAATTGGTTGTACAGGACTCCAATTCATGGATCACGTCAGACAGATGCAGATGATAAAGAAGTGGTTGCTGGATTTGTTGATGATTATATTGCCAAAATGCATCAGGTCAATGAACTGCAAATTGATAAATTGGTTGCAGATGGAGGCAATGAGGAACAATTACGACAGCAATTTGCCAAAACTGAAGAACAAGCCGCCAGTTTTCTTCATGCCAAGGATATTAAGGATAATCGAGAACGAGTTGCAAGAATCCGAGCTGCCATCTTATTTATTGAATCTTACCGGAAACTTCCTCTGCTTGCATGGCCCAGATTACTGATTGATACGATAGTAGAAATGGAGGAACACATGACAGACTTTAGATTTCAACATGCTAGAATGGTCGAACGGATTATTGGTCGTCGAGTGGGAACAGGAGGTTCTGCTGGTGTCAATTATCTTGATGAAACAACACAATACCGGATTTTTCCAGAACTCTGGGCGGTACGTACTCTACTCCTCCCACGTGATTATCTGCCGGAGCTACAGAACAAGGAACTCTATCATTTTGCAACGGAATTTCAAGAATAAGATTTCAATCGACTGAATGCATCATGAAGATTATCTTCTTCAACATTAGCAAAAGATATTCGACAGTAATCTTCCCACTGACTGCCAAATCCCTCACCAGGCACGATATAAACACCATATTTCTGGATTAATTCTCGAACTAAGTACATGGTAGATTTTCCAGTATGCTGTCTCGGAAAGAGATAATATGCGCCAGAACTTGGAGTTCGTTCCAGCCAATCAACTTCATCAAGTAAGTCTAGTGCGAGTCGATGATTATTCTCCATTTGGCCTACTACTTCAGGGATTAACTCAGTTCGATGTTTCAGTAAGATTGATCCGAGAATTTGACTGCTATGGGGGGCACAAATACCGATCGTATCTTGAACCTTAATCGATTGTTGGATAACGTCCTCGGGGCCGGTGTAGTACCCCAATCGCCAGCCAGGTATTCCGTAGGTTTTGGAAAAACTGCCTATAGAGATAACCTGTTCTGAAGACAGACTGCCAACTGCGGTATGACTGCTACCTTGATAGGTGAAATATTCATAAGTCTCATCAGCAATGATGTATAGATCATGATTTGTCGCTAGCTCGAGTAATGACCTGATCTCCTCGGAAGTATGAACCTTACCGGTCGGATTACCGGGATTGACAAGCACAATCGCCCGAGTTTTCTCTGTGATATGTTCCTCAATTGCCGCTATATTTAGGCTAAAATCAGGATCTAGAGGTACTGTCACTGCAGTAATATTCAAGAGGTTGCAAGCCATCTGATGGTTGAAGTAATAGGGAGTCAATAGAATGATCTCATCAGCTGGATCAGCAATCGTAGGAAGAATATTGAAAAATGCCTGATTTGCACCAGGAGTGATGATGATATCCTCAGGCGATGCGGTAATCTGTTGATCTTTTACCAATTTATTCGACAAATCACGGCGAAGGGTGATGATACCTGGATCTGAGGTATATCGATGAATATTAGCTAATTGCAAACTCTCAGTTAATTGTTCCATAATCCAACGAGGAGGCGAATAATACGGGGCTCCCTGTCCGAGACTGATACAATCATCCTGTTGTTGAGCTAATTGTCCAAGTTCCACCAAAGGTGGAGGTTGTGTAGAATAGATCCTGGCTGAAACCATACCTTTGGCTGAGGTCCTTTACTTAATAATTCAAACTACATACTGTGGTGGTTTGGTGAAATCAAAGCGAACATTGAACTTTTCTGCAAATTTAGTATTGGATTCCATTCCATAAGCCCTTCTCCGATCAACTACCCAGGATTGAACATTTTTCCAATCATAGATATCAGCATAGAATTGTGCCGCATTCTTAGCTTTTTCCATTGATTCCTCGGTCAGATCAACATATCGGGTATCCAACCCATTTCCCTTCTCAAAATAACTTACTAATTTCACATTCTCGCGATGCGGTTCATCTGTATCCATGACACGATTTATCCGGGCCAGTTTTATCCCATCAAGTGCAAGATACCCAGTATACCGATGATCAGGATGAGAATTCTTGACACCCCAGGTAATTACCGCATCAGGACGTTCCTGCACATAGAGTTTACCCACCTTAACACGTTGTTCACGGGTATTTTGAACCATGGAATCACCAAGATCAAGAATTTCTATCTTCTCAGCACCTACGATGTTTGCAATTTCAGAGGCATGTTTTTCACGTTCTTTTTTAACCTCTTCTATTGATAATTCGGGCAATAGAGTTGTCAGTTCACCATAAGTGGTCCAACACATCACTACCCGATCACCTCGTTCAACATGATTAGCTAAGGTACCGATTGCTCCAAGTTCATCATCAGGATGAGCAAAAAGGGAGAGAATTGTTTTAGTTTCCGAATCAGCCATTCAAATCATCTCTGTATTGAGATGGTAAAAATAGTTCTGTTATTCCCCATATGGAATTAATGGTTGAAATTTACCGAGATATATCGAAATATCCTTGTTTTTAACTATCGAAATAATACGAATGATAAAAATATTTTACAAAAATTGAATCAAATACTGGTTGATTCCGTCGAATTTTCAAACTTGGGCTGCTGTTAACCTTTTTATAGGAGAAAATGTAACAATATATTGTGAATAATCAATCCGTCGATGAAGAAGTGTATACACTGAAGAATCAGATCCCTGATTATACCATTTCATCATTTTTAGGTTTATCAATTTCTGTCGTTACCACAATTGTGCTATTAACTATGGCCAGTATTCAAATTGCAGATATCCGGATTGGTGATCTATCGGCTGGAGAATTTCGAATTCAAGGAGATCCATCTCTTCTCTACATGTCAATTTTTGTTATTGCTGCAACGATATTACTTGTGGTTCAACATCATTTTCAGGTAAAAACAGAAGAAGAAGAAGTTAATTTTTAAGATATATCTCCATTTGTTCAGCAATTGCCTGATGTAATTTACCTTTGTCGGTTGGCTTAAACACAAAACTTTGAGCTAACTTGGCATCCATCATATCGATAACTACCTGTTCATGGCGATCTGCAGTAATCAGAATTCCTCGGGTATCAGCAAAATTATCGCGAATATATTCCAAAAGCATAATTCCCTGGCCATCAACCATTTGATGATCTGATACAGCTACTCCAATAGGAGTGGAATTTAAAATATCTTTAGCCTGCTCAAAGGTTGAGGCAGTTGTTACATTAAAGTATTTCTTAAAATATCGCTCCAAATTTTTTAGCATAAATTTCTGATCATCAGCAATAAGAATTGCGACATCAAGATCAAGATACTGTTTCTCTAGATCCACCATCCATAATTAATTACTCGTAATCATATTTAAGAAAACAGAGTATAGTATGATCTAGTTACCACTTGCACTACAATTGAGTGATTTTCTATCGTCATCGTAGTAATCTCCGGAATGGATTTTTATTGATAACAGGATTGTGAAAGATTACATGGAGACAACGCAAGCAGACAGACGATATGTCAGCGATAATGAGGTCAGACGGATTCCTTGGAGAGAATTCATCAGAAATCAGTTCAGAAAAATTATTGGTTTTGCGGTTTTACTGACAATATTAGCCATAATTATCAATTTATCAAGTCAGATTAGTCCAGATCCAAAAATTGCCAATCCACAGGATATCATAGATTTGACAAGTAGAGCTCATCTTTACCTGATAATTCTCTCTTCTCTGCTGTTTCTTCTAGTTTTAGGTGTATTTACGAAAGTTGTTCTAGTTGATCATCGTGAGGAGTTTGGAGTAACTAATTGGAAAGAACCTCGTATGATTATCACATTCTTGTTAACTACCAGTTTCATTTCCCTAGTGTATATTCTACTTGACGTCTCACTTATCAATATCTATCTGATGACACTGCCGACATGGGTGGTTTGGATCGGACGTTCAATTCATCCTGCCTTAGAGGCAATTATTCCTGAAACTACCGATCGAGTAGCTTACAGTGCCATTCGTGGTGAGTTATTTATTGCGTTACTAACATTCCTGTTCATCTTTCCCGTCTTTATGTTCATCTCGATATTTACCAGACTGGGGAGAAATACAATTAAAAAGCGACGAGAACAGGAGAAAAAATTTCCCATGACCAAACTTCTTGCAGGACTTATCATTTCTGGCATACTAACAATTGTCATCTATATTCTATCTACACAAATTGATAATGAAGTGGTTTCAGCTGTATTATTCTTTGTTGTATTAGGATTTGGACTATCTGATGTAATCTTTGTTCTCTTAATTATTTTTAACCTCATCCGGTTTACGGTCTTTCTAACGTATTCCAATTTCTTACTGATATTTCCATTTATTTTTATGTTCTATCTGCTCCCAGGAGCATTATGGGGGCTTTGGGATCTGATCTACATCCTCACCAATGATGGCATTACTTCCAATACCATTTACCATCTTCTTCCACAAGCATCGTACGGGATGGACCCAACGACTCTAGATATTACCGCACTTGCACCTGTAGATATCTTCAGATTTTATCTGCAGACGGTACTGCTCAATCTTCGCCCTATCGCGATATTACGGATAATTGAACTTGATTTTATTATTATTATTGGACTAAGTGCGATTGTCATTGGTTTTGCTGAGGGTTATTCCATTCTAGCCATTCTTCGATCTATTGCTAAAGGTGTTTCTATTGCAAAAACTGGAAAAGTAGCCAGTGAGTCAGCACCTAAAATTATCGTAATCACTTCTCGGCTATTTTATCTTGGAGCTTGGTTAACCTTGATCTGGGATTATCTAATTGTTATCGCCAAGTCACTATCAAGCAGTATCAACATCTCAATTCCAATTGTGGAGTTTCCAAATGTCCTCCAGTATGTAGTCGAATTATCAGATCAGATTGCCTCTCTGGGTAAATTTTTAGTGGTATTCACCGTCTTAGCAGTCCCATTTTACTTTATTCTAACCAGTTCTTTCAAATTTCTGTCCGTAAGTCTTATTCTTGAACGGGTCCGTGAGGATAAACAACTCTACTACTTGTTGATCAGCTCAGCCTTTGTTCTGATTGTAACCAATATCTTCGCAGATATCGCGGCATTACCACAGTTCATTGGTCGAGAGTACCTTCTACCACTCTCAGGCAATACCACCAAAGATCTTCTTCCTTTTGTTGCTAAGATCTTTGAAATCCTTGAATCCTTTGCTTTCTATGCCGGTGTGGGAGCAACCATTGTCGTCAGTATTCAGAATGCCATACAAGGCAGCGAGGAGGAGATACAGGAAACCACGACTTCAACTCAGGAGGAAACATCAGAGAGTGATAGTTCCATTCCAGAAGGTTCTACCGATAGTGCCAAAATACCTCTCGTAGATCAACTTGAATCTGAGAATGAGCTTGATCAAGATGATACTGAAGAGGATAGAACTGAATTACAGTAATTTAAGTAAAGTAAATGTCAAAGAACAGTATGATATTGCAATTGCTGTTTCGTTTGATCCATATGGTACGAAACCCTCAGAAGTATCGACGGGGCTCACCATTAGTAGAGGAATCCATTCTTCTTGGACTTTCATTATTTGCCTTTATGATTTTGGCTACAATAGTATTTGATCTAGTTGATTTTGCCCGAAATATCTTCGAACAAGTAGGCAAGGGCCTTGATAATTTTCCCTGATCACTAGATCTACATATTGTTGAGTAGAATACCCGGGTATAGAGGTAATACCCACATATTACCTCTGTGTCACGGAGTATTATAGTATAACTCAACTTAATTATAATTGTTAGCACAACAAAACGTGTGAAGTGATTACGATGCGACTTGTAACAGTACACCTACCTGCAGAATATCTAGCTGACCTCGACGAACTCGTCCGACAACAACGCTATCCTAACCGAAGCGAGACCATCCGTGTAGCCATACGGGATCTACTCAAAGAAGAACTTTGGCGAGCACAAAATGCACGATCAACCGTAGTACAGCATTCATCCTAAGTTTAACTATGACTGAGAATTTACAATTAACACCTGGTTTGTTATATCATCCTGAAATGTCCCAGTTAATTTTATTGAATTTCTCGAAAAGAGAAACCAGTAGGAAATCTACCATATAACAGGTCAGATTTTTTTAAAATACACATTTATTCATAATAATATGATCAAAATTAGACAATTGCTTCAATTCATATCATAGAATTACACAATTGTCCGAAACAGGTGATTCATCTTAAATACTATAAAATCCATATCTTTTGTGTAGGAGCGGTACAGACGCTCTTGGAGGAATTAAGCTATGGAAAAACTATCTACTGACAAATATATAATTGGTATCGCCCGGATCGCTCTGGGTTTTGTACTCTTTTGGGCATTCATTGACAAGATGTTTGGACTTGGTCACGCAACCAGCAAAGATGGTGCAATCATCAACGGTGGCAAAGCCACCCTTGGTTTTCTGAAATTCGGAACTGTGGACTCTCCCCTGCACGGTTTCTTTGCATCCATTGCCGGTGGTTGGCTAACTGAAGTGTTATTCCTTGCAGGACTGGCATTAATTGGACTGGCCTTAATTCTTGGTATTGGGACCCGCATTGCCGGTGTATCTGGTGCTCTGCTGATGTCCATGATGTATCTTGCCTCACTCCCCATGGAGAACAACCCTATTCTTGATGAGCACATCATTTACCTGCTCTTGTTCCTGTACTTTGCCACCTATGACAAAGTAGGACACTACCTTGGTTTTGGTGCTCAATGGGCAGAAATTACCAATAACAACCCCATACTTGCATAAATCAGGTAAATATATAATCAACTCATTCAAATTCATCTTTCAACTCTTTATGATAATATAATTTCATTTTCTTGCATTATTATTCATTTCACATCTCATTTTTCTACGGGTATCTAAACTATTCGCTCCAAATTCAAATACTACACTATTACTCTTCGATTATGACATTAATTCTAGTCGTCAGAAGTATAGAAGGAATTGCCATCGTCAGCGATTCAACCACTACAGTCAGTAGTACAAGACCAATCGATGGAGTTGACACGGAAGTTGAATATCATATTTATGGCAGACAAAAAATTGCTCGAATCGGCGACTTCGCAGTAATTCATGCCGGTTTGGGTTTTATCAATGGCAAGACTATTACACAAATAGTACAACGGGTAAGACCAAAGGAATTGAATGTAAAAGGACTTTGTGATCATCTTCGCCAGGCATTTGAAAAGGAACTGTATGAGGATGAAGATATTGAAAATCTAGAACCAGGTTTTATGATCGTTAATCTCGGAATAGTTGGCTATCAAGATGATAAACCATTTGTCCATCGATTAATCTATCTGCGGTCCGAAGATGAAAATGAACTCCTTGAAACAATGGAAAGTCAGGATACTTTTACTGGTACACCTTACGGAATTGATTATTTTGGTGATTTTGAATTCATCCAGTTGGTCATCCGGGCGGCTAAAGAAAGAGGATTACTCAAACCATTTGATATTCTTACGTTGAAAGAAACACTTGAATTAGGTAGAACTTTGATGCGATTTTTAATAGAATTCCAGCAGTTCATGGTGAAATTTAATGTCGGCTATCCGGTTGAATCGGTTGTTATTACTGCCGAACGTGGATTTGAATGGATTGATAAAATCGAACTTGAAGAGTTTCGCTATGATCATATGCCACGTGATATTTGAACAAATCAGTGATGATCACCAAATAGGCTATCATAACCCAGAAATAGCAATGATAATTTGGAATTTCGGATAGCTTCAGCTATACGCGACTAATTCAGACAATTATTCTCATGATTCAAAAACTGGAAACAAAAGATACAGTGAACTGAGCCAATATAAGTACTATTAACTTCCGAATCACAGACAATTGCCAGTCAGAATAATAGAACGGTTATTTCAAGTGGAACCTATCGACAACTAGGAAATAGTAGGATGATCAAAAGATGAAGATCATAATATCCTATAATTGAACAGTTATTACCTGCCAAGACTTAGTACTAGATATGAATGTAAAAAAAATCGGGCTGGTTATTGGAATAATTATATTACTTCTCGGATCTGGCTTCGTTATCTGGGCAAGTACTCCCCTTGGACCATCTGCAGAGGCAACGGCTGCGTTACAATCGACTGATCAAGTAACTGTAAAACAGGGAAAATTCATCAGCTTCATTCCCAATAATTACAGTATTGACTCAACTGGGTTGATCTTCTATCCAGGTGGTCGGGTTGATCCTAAATCATATGCCCCACTTGCTATGATGATTGCTCAACAGGGTATCATGGTAGTGATCGTCCCAATGGTATTGAATCTGGCAGTATTCTCCGCAAATAAAGCACAGAAAGTCATTGATGCCTATCCAGATATACAACATTGGGCGATAGCCGGACATTCCCTGGGAGGGTCAATGGCCGCATCATTTGTGCATGATCATCCTAATTCAATGGTAGCCCTGTATCTCCTTGCCAGTTATGCAGCAAAAAATGACAATATCTCCTCGTATAATATCACAGTCTTATCTATCTATGGAACCCATGACCAGGTCTTATCCGAGGATATGAATGCCACTATGACACGTTTACCCAGCTCAGCACAATTGATTCCGATTGAAGGAGGAAATCATGCTTCATTTGGTAATTATGGTAAACAATCAGGAGATGGTACAGCAACCATTACCCGACAACAACAGCAGAATATTACTACAACATTGATTATAACCTCGTTGAGTGGGATTATCTAGATGATAAGTCATCGATAATTATGAATCAATCCTAATTTAGTCAAAAGTTATTACTTAAATCCGTTGCTTCATTATTTGTAGTTAATGCCACAAATAGATGAGGTTGAGGTTATCTCAGCAGGTGGAATCCCATTTTATTATCATTCTAATACGGGGAGGGAGCAGGATGATGCTTACCTATTACAGGCAAGTTTTATCACTGCATTATCTCAATTTGCTGAAGAACTCAACAATGGTGAGATCAAGTTAATTTCAATGGAGAAAAAACATTATCTAATGACCAAGGGAAACAAATTCACTGTGATTTTTACCTCATATGATCATCAAGGGCCTGAGGAATTGATTGCCTATCAACCAAATATCGTCGAAGTTAAAGACTATCTGGATGATAAAATTGTTCAATTGAATTTAGATATAAACAATCCAAATAATAGAGAAATTGATAAGCCAATGCAGGATTTTGATGCGTATCTAAAACATAAAGAGCTGATTGAGGGTGAGAACCGCTATAGTAATCAAAAATTCCGCGAAGATTTCGATCGGATAATATTCAGATCCGTAGGTTATGAACCAGGAAAATGTAATATTGGAAGAGCAGAGCGGATGAAACGTCTCTCATTTGGATTGACAGGGTTCATCATCTCAGCACTGCTGTATGCAATGATCTTACTATTTTCACTGCCTACACCATTAATTGCAATTTTAATAGTTCCCAATTTCTTTGGGTTCTTGGGTATTTTCCAGTATTTCTACCGATTCTGTACGACAAATGCCCTGTCACAACAATATGATATGAACTAAGAGGTGAAACATAATATGACCGAAAATTACATCCAATTACCCAAAAAAGGAAAGATACAAGACGAATATTCACTCCAAAAGGATCGGAGGAAAGCATACCAGATATTTCTCTATTCTGCTATAGGATCCGTCGTCCTGACTGCTTTAATGTATACAATTACGCTATTCAATTTCTCATCTTGATAAACTGATTTTGATATTTTAATAAGTTAGTAAGGCAATAAAGCAGTAGTTGCCTTCCAATTTTTCTCTTAAGTTTATCTTTGATTTTATACCTGCACTAAAGGATGTTCCACCTACTATATTTGATCAACTCACCAAGAAAATGAATCGTATCATCACAAATCATGATGAGATCAAAGGAGTATTTCTTCTATCAGCTGGGAAATATGACCCGGTAATCTATTCCAAGAATATCAAGAATTATCAGAAGATCCAGGAAATGTCTGAACTTCTTCATTCCTTCGGCATTGAACCTTTAATCAAAGATCTTGCTTCACGTGGTTATCACGGTTCCAGTGCCATGACCTTTCCCGAATTTGGACTTGGTATGATCAAAATCAGTGATAATGAGATTATCGCGGTTCTAGTTGGAGATCAACCCGATCAGTATAGTGAAGACAAGATCAAGATTATTATCGAGACCATCAAGAATGAGGTATTTCCCGATTTAGAAACCACACTAAAAACAATACCAAATCCAAGAGTAAAAACTGACGAAGAAACAATTAATACTTCAACGATTCCTAAACCTGATGAAAAATAATCCTGTAGTTAGGCTTTGCCAAAAATCTTTAATCTAAAGACCTTCTTACTCTAGGATATAGCTGGGAAGTCTGTTAATGGAGAGAAAATACGTCCGTATTGGGGAAATTAAGTACAGTAAGATGGATGGCGAGAATTTACAAGCTGTTGCACTTGGTTCCTGTGTTGCACTGGTACTCTATGATCCTATTATCAAAGTAGCGGGTATGGCACATATTGCACTACCCGATTTTCGAGGATCTCCAAAACGAATTCAAGTAGATAGTTTTGAACTCCCCGGTAGATATGCAGATACTGCTTTTCCTGCAATGCTCAAACAACTCAGATCAATGGGGGGATTACCTTCCAGGTTACAGGCAAAGGTTGCAGGTGGAGCCAATATTTTTGGAACTCGAGGTATTCTCCTGGGCTCCGTTTTGAATATTGGTGAGAGAAATGGCATCCGTGTCGTTGAACTACTGAAAGAGAATAATATTCCCCTCCAGGGAAAGGACTTGGGTGGAGATTATGCTCGAACGGTTACCTTTGATATCAAGACTCAACGAATGATAATTACAAATTCCGAGCAAGTGACCAAGCGAATCCTTTGAATTCTCATCAGTACTGGCGAACAGAAACGAAACTGATTAAATCCGTCAATCACCATATGGATTGTCAGATGAAACAAGTACTCGTCGTTGGAGAGAAGACTAGTCAAGTCAAAAAATTCGT
>Ga0102944_1000098_pt1 | contig 71252 bp, 69 predicted proteins | sample SalPonD_shore_MG_FD_78172 | JGI IMG/M metagenome (GOLD analysis project Ga0102944, IMG submission 78172) | Salt pond soil microbial communities from South San Francisco under conditions of wetland restoration - Salt Pond MetaG... | ecosystem: Environmental > Aquatic > Marine > Intertidal zone >... | reverse complement strand
CCGCGGCGCTCGCAGGCAGAGGTCGGACCATACATAGGTAAGAGGGCTCCGTGCCTATCTCGAGCGTTCTGGTTAGACCAGCGTCTGTAACCTCGCCAGGGCGTGCGAAGCCAAAAGGGGGGGGTCGGAACGCGCCACACGTCCATATCTTTCCTAAAACCTAACACCTAACACCTAACACCTAAAACACACCTCCAGCGCCCTGGCGCTGGAGCGAATCATAATCCGCCGGCGTATCCAGGTCGAACACGACGTGGTCCGAGGGCGCCTCGACCGTGGTGACGAGGCCGGGATTGCGGTCGATCAGGTGCTTGCAGCCGAGGTTGCGCCCGCCGGCGAGGATCGCCTCGCGCTGGCTTGAGGCGAGGATGATGGGATTGCCGCGCCGGCCCTGGCGGACGGGCACGAGGATCGCGGCGTCGGGCCGCGCGGCGAAAGCGTCGATCAGGAAATCGACGTCGTCCGCGGTGAGCAGCGGCTGGTCGGAAAGGCAGATCATGACGCCGTCGCACGGCCGCGTGAGCGCCTCGAGCCCCCGGTGCACCGAGCTCATCTGGCCCTCGGTATAACGCTCGTTAACCACCGTGCGCACGTCCAGCCCCTCCAGCAGCGCGCGCGCGGCCCCGGCCTCGTGCCCGAGCACCACCACCAGCTCGGAAAGCCGCGAGGCCTGCAGGGTGCGGACGGTGCGGCGCAAGAGCGGCTCGCCGCCGATATCGAGCGTCAGCTTGTTTCGCCCGCCCATGCGGCGGGATTCGCCGGCCGCCAGGACGATTGCTGCCACCGTGCGGTTTGTGGTGCCCTGGATCATGATCGCTGCTCATGGCGACGGCCGGACGGCCGGTTTTAGGCTTTGGGTGTTAGGTTTTAGGAAAGAGGGATCCGGTGGGCATCCGCAGCTTCTGCCTTGTGGAAAGCCCGGGCGCTTCTGGCTGGCCCAGCCGGGCCCGACTGGCCCGGATGACAGGCAACATGACCTGCCGCCTCTTACCTAAAACCCAAAACCTAAAACTCGAACCGTCGACTATGTCGACCGTTCGAGATACTCGTCCGGACTCTTCTCGAACTTGTGCCGGCAGCCGGCGCAACAGAAATAGTAGCGCCGTCCGCCGTGCTCGGCCACGTGTTCGGCATCGGCGATCTCGACGCTCATGCCGCAGACCGGGTCGATCGCCTCGCCGGCCTCTTCGCCCGCCTGCGCCGGCGGCTCCGGGGCGGTCTCGGGCTGCGGGGCGCGCGCGGCGGCGGCGGCACTGACCGCGCCCTTGCCGGCCCGGCGGGCCTGGGAGACTCCGGCCAGGACCGACAGGGCGATCTCCTCGGGGGTGACCGCGCCGGTGGGCACGCCCGCGGGGGCGATGATGGCGTCGACCCGGGCCGGGTCGTGGCCACGCTCCTTGAGGTACTCGCGCAGCTTGTCGGCCTTGCGGCCGCTCGAGATGAACGCGACGTACTCCGCGCCCGTGGCCAGCGCCGCCTCGAGGCCGGCCTCGTCGCGCCGGCCCTGGGTGGCGACGACCACGAAGGCCGGCGGCTGCAGCGTGATGCCGTCCATCGAGTCCAGCACCGCGGCGGCCTCGGGGAACGCCTCGCGCTCGATCCTGCGGTCCGCGACCACCACGTGGAAACCGACCCTGGCCGCCAGCCCGGTCAGCACCTGGCCGGCCGGGGCGCTGCCCAGGATCAGCAGCGTCGGCTTGACCGTGACCGGATCGATGAAGATGTCCAGGGTCCCGCCGCTGTGACAGGCCATGCCGAACTCCGTGATGCCCTCGTCCGCGTCGCCCTCCGTGTCCGGGGTGATCCGGATCAGGCGCGGCTGGCCGTCGCGCAGGGCCTGTTTCGCGGTCTTGATCACCGCCGGCTGGGCACAGCCGCCGCCGATCCAGCCCTCGATGGTGCCATCGAGCCGCACGATGCCCTTGGCCCCGGGCTTGGCCGAGGTGGGCGAGTCACTGCGTACCACGGTCACCAGCGCGAACTGCTCGCCGGCGGCCTTGAGGCGGCTCGCCTGCTCCAGGATGGTGTCGGTCACGATCATCTTGCGTTCCTCCCCAGGAACCTGCCGACAGGCCCTGCTAGCGCACCAGCTCCGGCTCCAGCGCCGCCAGGCTTTCCAGGTTGTGCGCGGTGGCGAACAGATCAATGTGCGGCAGCGCCGCCTGCATGCCCTGCGCCACCGGCTGGTAGCCTTCCCGGCCGAGCAGCGGGTTGAGCCAGATCACCCGCCGCGCCCGGTCATGGATCTTCCCGAGCTCCGCTCCCAGCAGCTCCGGCGCCCCGGTGTCGTAGCCGTCGCTGACCAGAATCACCACGCTGCGCGAGCCCAGCAGGCGGCCGTGGTCGCGGTTGAAGCGCGCCAGCGACTCGCCGATCCGAGTGCCGCCCGACCAGCCGAGCGAGAGCACCGCCAGACGATCGCGCATGCGCTCGGGGTCACGGTCGCGCAGTGCCTCGCTCACCGGCACCAGGCGCGTGTGGAAGGCGAACGCGTGGGCGTCGTCGAAGGCCGCGACGAGCCCGCGCGCGAAGCGCAGGAAGAACATGCTGTACAGGCTCATCGAGCGGCTGACGTCCAGCAGCAGCACCAGCCGCGGCAGGCGCTCACGGCGCTTGCGCCAGGCCAGCTCCAGCGGCGTGCCGCCGTGCTGCAGGCTGCGGTGGATGGTGCGGCGCATGTGCACCCGCCGGCCGAGCCGGGCGATCCGCTGGCGCCGCAGCAGGTGGCGCCGCATGCGCCGGGCGAGACTCTCCGCCAGGCGCTCGCAGGCACGCATCTGCGCCTCGTCCAGCAGCAGCCGGAAATCCGTCCTCTCCAGCAGCTCGCGCTCGCTGGCCCCGCCTTTCGCACCACCGCTGCCGGCGCCGGTGTCGTCGCCCTCGCCCGCGTCCTCCTGCTCGCGCGGCCGCGCGCCGCCCGACGGTCCCTGCCCGGCCCCGCCCCGCAGCGGCGCGCCGGGTACCGCCTGGACCCGCGCGCGGCGGTTGGCCGGCTGCCAGTAGGCGTCGAACAGGCGGTCGAAGCGGCGCCACTCGTCGACCTCGCTGCACAGCAGGCTGCGCAGCGCCCAGCGCAGCCGGCGCCGCTCGACGATGCCAACCCGGGCGGCGACCTCCAGCGCCTCCAGCTCCTCGGCCACACCGACCCGGAAGCCGTCACGCCGCAGGCCGTCGACGAAGTCCAGGATCCGCCCGGCCAGCGGGTTGCCCGCCGCCTCGGCGCCGCGGCCCCCCGTTCGTTGCGGGTCGATCATGGCAGCCTCGCCACCAGGCGCTCGACGACCTCCCCGGTCACCGCCGCCCGGTCCTCGCGGGTCTTGAGCAGACACACCAGCGACTGCGTCACCCAGTCGGGACGCTCGGTCAGGTCGGATACTTTCAGGCGCAGCAGCGCCGCCACCCAGTCCAGGGTCTCCGCGACGCCCGGCTTCTTGCGCAGGTCCAGCTCGCGCATCGCGTGCACGAAGGCCACCACCTGGCCCGCCAGGCGCTGGCCCACCTCCGGCAGGCGGGCGGAGACGATGCGCAGCTCCTTGTCCACCGAAGGGTAGTCCACGTAGTAGTACAGGCAGCGGCGCAGCAGCGCGTCGCTCAGCTCGCGGGTGGCGTTGGAGGTCAGCACCACGTACGGGATGCTGCTGGCCTCGACGGTGCCGAGCTCGGGGATGCTGATCTGGAAGTCCGAGAGCACCTCCAGCAGGTAGGCCTCGAACTCTTCGTCGGCGCGATCGATCTCGTCGACCAGCAGCACGGGGGGCTCGGGCTGCGTGATCGCCTCCAGCAGCGGGCGCTTGAGCAGGAAGGGCTCGCTGAAGATGTGCTCTTCCTTCTCCTCGGCCGTGTGGGCCTCGCTCTCCTGGATCTTGATCGCCAGCAGCTGGCGCTGGTAGTTCCACTCGTAGACGGCGGCCGCCGCGTCCAGGCCCTCGTAGCACTGCAGGCGGATCAGGCGGGTGTCGAAGGCACGCGCCAGCGCCTTGGCGATCTCGGTCTTGCCCACGCCGGCCTCGCCCTCGAGCAGCAGCGGACGGCGCAGCTGGGTGAACAGCAGGAGCGTCGCGGCGAGATCGGGCTCCGCCACGTAGCCGGACTCCTCCAGGCGCTTCTGCAGCTGGTCGATATCGTCCATCGTCCACTCCGGCCGGCCCGGATGCGCGTCCGGACCGGCCGATCCGGTCTCAGTCCGGGCGATCCAGCCCGTGCTCGTGCAGGGCCTTCCAGACGTTGAACGCCGTGTGCGGCATGTCCACGTGCTCGATGCCGAACTGCCACAGGGCGTCGTTGACGGCGTTGGTGAAGCACGGGATGCCGCCCACGTGGGGCGACTCCGCCACGCCCTTGGCGCCGATCGGATGGTGCGGCGAGGGAGTGACGGTCCAGTCGGTCTCCCACTTCGGCGTCTCCACGGCGGTCGGGACGAAGTAGTCGAGGAAGCTGTTGCCCTGGATGTTGCCGTTCTCGTCGTAGTGCAGCAGCTGGCCCATGGCCACGGCGAAGGCCTCGGCCAGGCCGCCGTGGATCTGCCCCTCGATGATCATGGGGTTGATGCGCGTGCCGCAGTCGTCCAGCGCGTAGAAGCGGCGCACCTTCGTCTCCCCGGTGAAGCGGTCGATGTCGACCACGCACAAATAGGCGCCGAAGGGATAGGTGAAGTTGGGCGGATCGTAATAGTCCACCGCCTCCAGGCCCATCTCCATGCCCTCGGGCACGTCGTTGTAGGCGGCCCAGGCCAGCTCCTTCATGGTCTTCTCCTGCCCGGGCAGACCCTTGACCTTGAAGCGGTCCACGTCCCACTCGAGGTCGTCCTCGGCGACTTCCAGCAGGTGTGCCGCGATCTTGCGCGCCTTGGCGCGGATCTTGCGCGCGGCCATGGCCGTTGCGGCCCCGCCCACCGGCGTGGTGCGCGAGCCGTAGGTGCCCAGGCCATACGGCGCGGTGCTGGTGTCGCCCTCCTCGATCTGGATGTCCTCGGAGGAGATGCCCAGCTCGGAGGCGATGATCTGGGCGTAGGTGGTCTGGTGACCCTGGCCCTGGGTGATGGTGCCCATGCGCGCGATCACGCTGCCGGTGGGATGCACCCGGATCTCGGCGCTGTCGAACATGCCCACGCCGAGGATGTCGCAGGCCTTGCTGGGCCCGGCGCCGACGATCTCGGTGAAGGTGCAGATGCCGATGCCCATCAGCTCGCCCCTGGTCTTCTTCTCGGCCTGCTCCTTGCGCAGCGCCTGGTAGTCGACCGCCTCCATCACCTTCTTCAGGGCGGTGGGATAGTCGCCGCTGTCGTATTCCCAGCCGAGCGACGTATGGTAGGGGAACTGCCCCGGCTGGACGAAGTTGCGCAGGCGGATCTCGGCCTTGTCGATGCCCAGCTTCTGCGCCAGCAGATCGATCATCCGCTCGATCATGTGCACCGCCTCGGTGACCCGGAACGAGCAGCGGTAGGCGACCCCGCCCGGCGCCTTGTTGGTGTACACGCCGTCCACGTGCACGAAGGCCGCCGGGATGTCGTAGGAGCCGGTGCACACGCTGAACAGGCCGGCGGGCCACTTGGTGGGCTGCGCGTGGGCATTGAAGGCGCCGTGATCGGCGATCACGTTCACCCGCAGGCCCTGGATCCTGCCGCTCTTGTCCGCGGCCAGCTCGGCGTCGAGGTGGTAGTCGCGGGCGAACGCGGTGGTGGACAGGTTGTCCATGCGGCTCTCGATCCACTTCACCGGCCGGCCCAGCACGATGCTGGCGACGATCGAGACCACGTAGCCCGGGTATACGCCCACCTTGTTGCCGAAGCCGCCGCCGATGTCCGGCGAGACGATGCGCACCTTGCTCTCGGGCAGGCCCGAGAGCAGCGAGACCACCGTGCGCACCACGTGCGGCGCTTGCGAGGTCATGTACACGGTCAGCTCGCCGCGCACCTTGTCGAAGGACGCGACGCAGCCGCAGGTCTCCAGCGGGCAGGGATGCACCCGCGGGTTGAGCAGATGCTGGCGGACGGTGACCTCGGCCGCCTCGAAGGCCTGTTCGGTGGCCTCCCGGTCGCCGACTTCCCAGGTGAAGATGTGGTTGTTGTGGCTGCGCGGCCCCTGGCCGGCGTCGTCCTTGCCCACCAGGTCCTCGCGGATCACCGGCGCGTCGGGGTCCATCGCCTTGTTCGGGTCCACCACCGGCTCGAGCCCTTGGTACTCGACCTCGACCAGCTCCACGGCATCGGCGGCGATGTAGCGGTCGTCGGCGATCACCACCGCGACCTCCTGCTCCTGGAAGCAGACCTTCTCGTCGGCCAGCACCGCCTGCTGGTCGCCGGCCAGGGTGGGCATCCAGTGCAGGCTCAGGGGTTTCAGGTCCTCGGCCGTGAGCACCGCGTGCACACCCGGCAGGGCGAGCGCCGCGTCCTTGTTGATGGACTTGATGCGGGCATGCGCGTGCGGGCTGCGCACGATCCCCGCGAACAGCATGCCGGGCAGCTTGACGTCGTCCACGTAGTTGCCCTTGCCCTGGATGAACCGCGGGTCCTCCTTACGCTTGCGCGCGCAGCCCACGCCCTCGAGCTTGTCCTGTCGTTCGAGACTTTCCGCCGTGGTAGCCATGGCTCACGCTCCTTCCGTCGCGCGCAGCGCGGCGGCCGCGCTGCGCACCGCCTTGACGATGTTCTGGTAGCCCGTGCAGCGGCAGAGGTTGCCGGCCATGCCGGTGCGCACCTCTTCCTCGGTCGGGTCGGGGTTCTCCTGCAGGAAGCGGTAGGCCCGCACCAGCATGCCCGGGGTGCAGTAGCCGCACTGCAGTCCATGTTCCTGCAGGAAGGCGTTCTGCAGCGGGTGCAGCTCGCCGCCGTCGGCCAGCCCCTCGACCGTGAGCACCTCGCCGCCGTCGGCCTGCACCGTCAGCACCGTGCACGACTTGACCGAGCGGCCGTTGAGATCGACCGTGCAGGCCCCGCAGTGGGTGGTCTCGCAGCCGATATGGGTGCCGGTGAGGCTGAGCTGCTCGCGGATCGTGTGCACCAGCAGCTCGCGCGGCTCGACCAGTACGTCCACCGGGCTGTCGTTGAGCGTGAAGGAAACCTGTTGCTTGGCCATCGCCCTACCCCCGGGCCCGTTCCAGGGCCTGCCGGATGGCCCGGCGCGTCATCTCGCCGGCCATCATGGTCTTGTATTCCCGGTCGCCGCGCAGGTCCTCGGCCGGGTCGCAGATCGCCATCGCCGCCTGCGCCGCCTGCTCGATCAACCGCTCGTCGATTTTTTCCCCGGCGAGCGCCTTCTCGGCGTCGGCGGCCTTGAGCGCGGTCGGGCCGACGTTGGTCAGCCCGATGCCGGCCCTGCGGCAGCCGTCACCGTCCATCTGCAGGTAGACCGCGGCCGCCGCGGTGGCAAAGTCCCCGGTCTTGCGCTTGAGCTTGCAGTAGGCGGAGCCGCTGCCCGGCGGCGCCACCGGCACCCGGATCGCGGTCAGGATCTCGCCCTCCTCGATCTCGGTGAAAAAGGTGCCCAGGAAAAAGTCGCCCGCCGGCACCGTGCGCTCGCCTCCCGGCCCCTGCAGCACCATCTCCGCCTCCAGCGCCAGCATCACCGCCGGATGGTCGTTGCCGGGGTCGCCGTGGGCCACGTCGCCGCCGATGGTGCCGCAGTTGCGCACCTGGGGATCGGCGATCCACTCGGTGGCCTGCGGGATCAGCGGACATTTCTCGCGCAGCAGCGCCGAGGCCAGCAGGTCGTTCTCGGTGGTCATCGCGCCGATGTGCAGCCAGCCGTTCTCCTCGCGGATGCCACGCAGCCCGTCGATGCGGTTGATGTCGATCAAGTGCTCGAACTCGGCGAAGCGCAGCTTCATCATCGGCAGCAGGCTGTGCCCGCCCGCAAGAAGCTTCGCGTCGTCCCCGTACTGGCCAAGCAGCGCGATCGCCTCGTCCACGCTCGCGGGGGCGTGGTACTCGAAACGTCCGGGTATCATCGTGTTGTCCTCACTCCTCCAGGGTCTCCGCTCCGGTGCCGATGCACGGGCGGGGATCTCCACGCCTACCTATAGGGTAGTTCGTGGTACGGGGACAAGGGGGGGTTCACGAACGGACAGCTCGGGAACGTGAGTGGCGGATCGTAGGCTTGAACCGCGGCGCACGACGGGTGGGTTGCGGGTCGGTTTTAGGTTTTAGGTGTTAGGTTTTAGGTAAGAGATATCGGGGGCACGACCGGGCACCTTGCTCTTCGTCCGGACGCAGGCGTTGCCCGCAAGGCTCGAAGAGCCTGACAGGGTCGGGAATAGGCATTAGCGATCGTCGCTTCTTACCTAAAACCTAACACCTAAAACCTAAAACCCAACACTATCATTCCGTTATGACGAAAATCCCGGAACTGTCAACTGAGCCCGAAAAGTACTTTCAACCGTTGCACATTGCTCCGACTCACCGGTATCGGCGAGTCGTCGACCCCGTGCATGGCGACCGCAACGCGGTCGTTGTCGCGCTCCAGCGCCGAGGCGTGGTCGACGTTGATCATGTAGCGGCGGTGCACGCGCACGAAGCGGTCGGTGTCCAGGCGGGTCTCCAGGTCCGACAGGGACAGGTTCGACAGGTAGGTCTGCGCGCGGGTGTAGACCTTGGTGTAGTGGCCCGCGGCCTCGAAGTGGATCACGTCCTCCAGGCCCAGCAGAACGACCTTGCCCTTCTTGTAGACCGGCAGCTTGAGCAGCTGGCGCGGGCGGGCCGGGTCGGGCTCGCCTTCGTGGGGGCGCGTGGTGGCGTCCGTGACGTCGTAGAACACCATGCAGGTCCCGGTAGGGCGGCCGCTCTCGCCCCACATCCGGGAGACCTTGATCAGCAGGATCGAGTCCGGGATGGTGATCATCATCGCCATGGGCGGCGGCGAGTCCGCCGGGCACTCCGAGGACTGCAGCAGGAAGCGGATCTTGTCGCGGCTCTTCTCGGGATGCAGCTGGGTGATCTCCCGGCCGATGGCCGGACCGTAGTTGGCGCCCAGCACGCGCTGGGCCACGTTGTTCATGGCCACCACGTGGTTGTTCCGGTCCAGCCAGACGATGCCCGGGTCGAACTTCTGCAGCTTGTGCTCGAAGGATTCCAAGGCATCTCCCCCCGGCCATCCCCGGCGCCCGCGACCGCTGACCGGACACGGAACCCCTTGTCTCCACTCGGTGGAATCATTATTCGGGGATCGGCCAGGGAGCGCAAGCGCGCTCGAGCCGGATCCCCGCGGGAGCTTGCCGGCCGGCCGCCCCCGGGATTCCTTGTACAGCGGCTCCCGACCGCGGTTCGCGAATCTTCACACTTGCCGCGTTTATCGCCCAGCGGACAGCTTGGCGTGGAACAGAGGGGACCTCAGCGTCATGAGGTCCGGTATGCGGGGCCTGGCTGCACCGGCGCACGGAGGCCGGACCGGCGGCAGGCAGCCACTCGCGGCTGCGCTGCGACGGGTAAGGACGCGTCCGGGAGATCTTCCGTCCCGGCGGGACGCAAACCGTCATGGAAGATCGTGCAAACGCGCCCGTATCCGGGGACCGCCGTGTCGACCGCTGCCGGTCTCGCCCGGAAATTCTGTCTCCAGGTGCCGCCTCACGGGCCCCCGGGGGTCCATTGCAGCAGGAGGTAGCGCAGGCCGCCGACGATCGGATCAGGGTGCGGCAGGCTCTCGAGCAGGTCGACGGGAGTCTGCCCGGCCTTGCTCGTGAGCGTTCGATCGGCGCCGCTGCCGAGCAGCAGGCGCACAACGGAGAGATCGCCCTGCACAACCGCCTCATGCAACGCGGTCCAGCCGGACCGGCTCTGGGCGGAAGTGTCCGCGCCGTGACGGATGAGCACGGCCAGGCATTCCAGCTCACCCCGGCGGGATGCTTCCATGGCGGCACTCCAGCCGCAGGCATCCCGGTGATTGACGCGGGCGCGGGCGCTCACGATCAGGCGCTCCGCCAGCGCCGGGCTGCCCCAGGCGACGGCGTAGAACAGCGGAGTCCAGCCGTTTTCGTCACGGACATCCGCGAGCTCCGGCATGGCGTCGATAATCCGTCCTGCCTGCCGCAGATCGCCCGCGATCAGCAGACGCAGCAGGCGGCGCGCGCGGCCGCTGTCGGTGCCCCGGACCTCGGCCGAAAGGGAGCGCGTGTTGCGCTCTCCGACGAGCGCATCCATGAAGGCGTGAATTCGCCGGGCCCCGGGGTGCCGCATATCGCTGTCTCCTGTGTTGCTCTTTGTTGATAAACAGGGCAAAGCACAAGATCCGCGAGCGCCCGGCTCCGGAAGGACGCTTCCCGAGACAGGCCCCAGCGGTCCTGGCCGTGCTTTTGTTGACTATGCTTGAAGAGTATCCCGCCACGCGGCTGTCGAAGCGGGGAATCGGGCGATGCGCCGCGCGGGAACAACAGGAGCCAAGTCATGAATGACAATACTGAAAAGCTGCTGGCCGTCGCCCGCAACGCCGGGATACCGGCGACGGTGACGGTGGAACGGGGACAGAAGGTGCGCCAGCGGATCACCCGGTTGCAGGGGTTACTGCCACCGGGCTACCGCCTGGAGCTGCACGACCGCCTGGGGCTTGGTCCGGGCTCGGCGAGGCAAGAGCACGCGCCGGCGATCAGCGACCTGCTGATCGAGGGATTCCCCAGCGAACTCCCGCTGCGGCTACACCTGGTGCCGGAAGATCCGGCCGGCAGGAGCCGGAGCCCGGCGTAAGCCCAGGTTCGCGGCCGCTCCGGTCCCGACTCAGCCGCCCTGCGCGGAGCGTTGGCCGCAATCGCCCGCGACCGTCGACGGGTCCTCAAGGCGGGAGCGGATGGTCCGCAGGATGGCGTAGATGTTGTTGCGCGTGCACCCAAAAGTCTCGGCGATCTCGCGCGCTGACAGCCCGTCAACGACACGCATGCGGAAGATCCGGAACTGGTTCGGAGGGAATGTCCCGCGGAGAGACTCGACATACGCGTCCAGCCGGGCCTGCTCGAACCGACTCTCTTCCAGGGTAAGCAGAGTGGTCTCCGGTCCGGGGCACGAGTATGACGCGCTCTGGCCTTCCGTGGCCCTGGTGTCGGGCGCTCGTTGGCCCGGGGCGATATCCGGCTCCAGGAGCGCTTCGGGGTCGCCCTCGTGCAGGGAGACGGGCATGAGATGGGCGGCCTCCTCCCGGAGGCGGGTACGGAACCGGTGCTTCAGCGCGCCGATGACCTTGACGATCCGGTCTTCGCCCGCGGCGCCGGGAAACTTCTCCAGCGACCGCCGGACCGCGTCGAAAGCATGCAGATAGACCAGCTGCTCCAGGTCGTCGCGACAGCTCCGGCACATCTCGGCCGAATAACGCAGCTGCCGGACGGCCAGGAGGACAAAGAAATCGAGGTTGGCCACGCAGAAGGATGGGACATCCAGTAATCGGTATTGGTCCGCGGAAAGCCGCGGCAGGTCATAGACATGAATGCTCTTGTTCACTGTTGTTTACTCCAGACGTGAGGTTTTTGGTTTTGCAGGCGTCTGGGCGCCGGGAATGACACGCAACTAACGAGTTTTCTGTAAATAGAAAGTGTAGGTTTCTAACTTTCGACCTTTATTGAGTTGAACTACGCATCTTGCGGGTTAAATATTAATTACGAGATTCGAATTTATAGAGCCGGGAGGATCGCTGCAAACCAAAGGCCGGATATGCCGACATCCGGCAGAATATAGCCGACGGGCTGTCGTGGGGGACCAGGCGGTTCCGAGGTCAGGTGACCCGGCCAACGACACTGGCGCGCAGGGCGCCGCGAAGGGGGATGCCATGGCATCGAGGCTGGACACATTCGACAAGGGCGATTTCTCGCTGGCGCAGATTCTCGACGAACTGCATCAGGCGCACCGGCAGAGCCTGTCGGACATCGCGATGCTGATGGGCGTATCGACCAACGCACTCTACCGGGTCCGGCGCGGGCGGACCGCGGCGATGGAAGTCGCCCCCCTGGTGCGCCTGTGCTGCGCCTACGGGCTTCCCTGTGCCCCGATCTACTACCAGAACGCGCTCTCCCCGCTCAACCCCTCCCAGCGTGCTGCACTCCGGCTCCCCGAAACCGCGGAGCTGTTCGATAGCGACGGCAGGGCGCGCGCCGTGCGGATCGCTGGCGGCAGCCACCATGACAGCGACAAACGGGCCGCGCCGGTCACGGTCCTGTTCGACGTGCTACTCGCAGCGTCCGACTTCCCTCGCTTCGCGCAGGCAGACCTCCGCGAACGGGCCCGGATCCTGGGCGACGCCTCCCTGTCGCGTGAAGTGCGGAGCCCGGGGTGGCGGCCGCTGGACGGGCGGATCTATGTCGACATGCAGGGGAACCATATGCTGGACCGGTTCCGGAAAGCGCCCAACATCCCCCCCGGGGCCGTGGTCGAGATCGAGCCGTTCCGCCCCGGGGAACCGCCCGCCAACGGCGAGATCGTCTTCGCCCAGGTGGACGAGACCCCGGCCACCTGCTACCTGTACCGGGGTTTCCACCAGGCGGGCGAGGAGCGCGAGGAATTCGGCGGCCTGCCGGCCGACGAGCCCTCGCGCACGATCGGTGACGCCGGCCTGGACCTCGACCGCCAGCGCGTCCTGATCGGCCGGCCGACACGGATCGTCGACTACCCGCTGCAGCGCTCAGGGTAGATGCGCAAGCACGCCGTCCGCACGGGGAACACGGGCCGCGGGGTACGGAACGTCCGTCGGTCACCGCCAGCCGCCCACGCGCTGCCCCCCCGGCCCGACCGGCCAAAATCCCGGGGGTTGTGATCGCTCCGCCCGGCCTCCCGTCGGCCCGGCGCGGCCGCGAACACCCGGGCTTCGTCCATAACCGTTGCGACTGTGCGGGATCCGCTCCCGGGTCAACGGGTGATAAAAGCGTTCCCGGCGGCTTCCCCCTTGGATCCGGCGCACCCGGCCACGGGAATCCCCGGCGCGATGCCGCAACCACTTGAGTTGACGAAATCCTGGAGGCAATATCAACGCAGGCTGCGAATACGGGCCATGACCGGACGGCGGCGTCCGGCGCAGGTCCCAGCGCCCGGGGGGGCATTATGGTTACAGGGTTGGGGACGCCCGTGCGAAAGCCTCGCGCCACGGCATCGGACAAACGTCCGGTCGTCTACCTGGAAGGCCTGAATCCGGGAGGCCATGCGGTTTCCCGGCAAATTGATGCGGCCTCCGAGAAGCTGGAGGATGACAGGATCCAGGAGGCCGCGGACAGGATCGACGCCGTGCTCGCCGAGTACCCGGATCACGTCGACGCGCTGCACCTTCAGGCGCTGGTCGCCCGGCGCCAGGGCCGACCCGCCGACGCGCTGGAGCGCATGCGGTGCGCGGTCGCGGCGGGCGCGTCCCGCATCCCGGAGCAGCTGCCGCTGGCCCGGTGCCTGATGCCCGGCGACCATGCCGGCAATCTTCCTTTTCTGCGCGCCTACTGCGGCCTGGGACTGGAGCTGATGGAGCACGGACGCGTCGAGGAGGCCTTCCGGGTGTTCGCCACGAGTCTCGATCTGTGCTTCCTCGACCCGTTCGAGGTCCGCCGCTTCATCCCCCTGCCGGCGTTTCTTCTGGGCCGGAACCGCACCGTGCTGGAGGTCTGCCGGCGCTACGTCACCGACGCCTCGGCGCCGCTGCGCTACGGCAGGCCGCTCGCGATGCTTCGCCTGCACCGGTCCCGCCCGACCACCCGCGCGGTGCTCGCCCGGGCCGTTGAGGGGAATCCGCTGGTGGCGCGCGTGCTCCTGCTGGACCGCAAGCCCGATATCCAGCCGCCGGCCGGCATTCGCGACGAGGCGGGCCTCGGCGAGGCCATGGACTACCTGCGGATGTATGGGCGCCTGTGGCGCGAGACGCCCGGCGCGCTGGACATGCTGCGCCGCCTGTCGCCCCGCGGCGCCGGAGGACCGGCGTCAGGCGGAGCGTGACGTGGGCAGCGGCTGCTCCTGGATCCACTGAACCGCGTCGAGGTATGCGCGACCGAGGTCTTCGGCGGACCAGAGCTCCTGCTCGTCCACCGCACGCCAGTCCCCGGCCTCGTAGCTGCGAATGGTTCGCAGCATGCGCCCGAACGGGCCCTTCTCCTCCAGGAGCGCCTGCCGTACCTCGTCCACCAGCGGCAGCTCGCTCACGACCTCGCGCATGGGGCACTGCAGCAGCGCATCGAGCATGGAGAACAGCCCCACGGTAAAGGCGCCCTCCCGGGTGTCCTCGCTGAGGTTCGCGGTAAGCCTTTCGGCCATCCGGGCACGCATCAGCGCCACCCGAACCAGCTCCGCGGGGCGGTCTTCCAGCCCCGCCAGCAGCAGCAGCCGTACCCAGTGACGCACCGGATCGATCCCCATGTAGGCGATCGCGTGCGAGACGGACTTCACCGTGATCGGCAGTCCGTAGTAGGCCGAGTTGACCCAGCGGAGCAGCTTGTAGTTGAGGCTGACGTCGTTGCGGATGATCGACTCGAGCTGCTTCGGCTCCACGTCGGGCCTCTGCAGCGCCGCCAGCAGACGCAGCACGTTCAGCCGGCTTTCCGGGAGCCGCCGGCGCTCGATCATCCTGGGCCGGCAGAAGAAATACCCCTGGAAGTAATCGAAGCCCAGCTCGCGGCAGCGCTCGAACTCCTCCTCGGTTTCGACCTTCTCCGCCAGCAGCCGGGCCGGATACGCCGACAGGTGGCGGGCGTGCTCCTCAAGCGAGCCACCGTCCAGCGCCTGCACGTCGACCTTGATGATATGTGCCATCCCCGCGAGCGGGGCGGTGCTGCCCTCGAACGTGAAATCGTCCAGGACGATGGTGAAGCCCTGCGCCACCAGCACCTGCAAGGCGTCGCGCAGGGCATTGTCCACCTCGACGTGCTCAAGGACCTCCAGGGCGATGCGGCTGCTGCGGAACGGAAGCTCGGTGTGACGCAGCAGAAAGTCCCGCGTCAGGTTGAAGAACGCGTAGGCATTTCCGACCAGGTTCTCCAGGCCGATCTCGAGGAAACTGTTCAGGATCACCCGTGACGTGGCCCGGTTTCCATCCAGCACGTGCGCCCGGTTCTGTGGTCCGGCACGGAACAGCATCTCGTAGCCGAAGATGCCAAGCTTGCGGTCGAAAATCGGTTGCCGGCCGATTTGGACGGATTCGTATGCCTCGCCCTCGGGGGCGTGTTCAGGCTCCAGTTCCTTCACCTCATAAACCTCGGACCACCGTCGCGCGCGGCAGGCCGCAGGCCGCCGGCGGCGCGGACACCCCGTGCGATCGGGAATGCCTGCTCACCGGGAGCGCGGCCGCAACCAACCGGTTCGGCGTCGGTGAGCTCCGTGCATGCCGCGCCGCGCCGTAAGTCGGGGTGCTGCATATTCTGTACGTGGGTTGTCGCTGATGCGTATCCCTGCTCGTCCCGACCGACGGACGCCGCGGCGTCCGTTCGGTGGCAACGCCCGTGTGCCGGGACCTTGACCATAGTGCCATCCATTTCCTCAGTCAAAGCGTTCGCCCCTGGATTCACCCACCGGCGGTCATGCGCGGCTTCCGCCGACCGGCCGCCCTGCCCGGTGCCGGTCCCGATCGTCAGTGCACGAAGCTCCTCGCCAGGGATCCCAGCACCAGGTCCCAGCCGCTGATGGACACGAACAGCAGCAGCTTCAGCGGCAGCGAGATCAGCATGGGCGAGAGCATGATCATGCCGAGCGACATCAGGATCGAGGAGACCGCAAGATCGATCAGCACGAACGGGATGTAGATCAGGAATCCGAGTTGAAACGCGGTCTGCAGCTCGGAGGTGGCGAATGCCGGGACCAGCACGGTGAACGGAACCTGGCTGACGCTCCGGTAATGCTTGCCGTTCATGTCGACGAACAGGTGCAGGGCGCCCTTGCGCGTCTGGCGCTGCATGAAGCCCCTCAACGGCGTCTCCGCCCGGGCCACGGCGGCCTTGAATCCCAGGTTCCCGGCCAGATAGGGCTGTAGCGCCTGCCCGTTGACGCGACTGATTACCGGATGCATCACGAACGCGGTCAGGGCCAGCGCCAGGCCGATCAACACCAGATTCGGCGGAGTCTGGGACAGGCCCAGCGCCTGGCGCAGGATCGCCAGTACGATGATGATCCGCGTGAACCCGGTCATCAGCAGGATGATTGCGGGCAGGAACGCGAGCGCGGTAATGATCAGCAGCGTCTGCACGTCCAGCGAGTACGCCTCGCCGCCCCCGCCGGCCGGCGCCGCGTGCATCAGCGTCAGCCCCGGAGCGGCATGCGCCGCGAGCGGCGCCGCGAACGCCCCGAGGGCCAGCAGGGCGCCCGTGGCGCCGGGCCTCACGAGCGCCCCTCGCGCAGCCGCTTCAGCCGCCGGCGCAGCGTCCGGCCAAAATCGGGTGCCGGCGGCTCGATCCGAGTCCGCAGGCGACCCAGCCGGGTCATGCCGTTGCGATGCAGGCCCAGCACAAACTGCTCCTCGCCCGCCTCCACCACGACCACGGCGCATTGCCAGCCGACCGTGCGCGAGGCGATCACGCGCAGGCCCTCCCCCCGGCCGGCGGCGACGGCCGTGCGACCCTGCAGGTAACGAATCACCGTGACCATGACCACGAGCACGGCCATCACGCCGAGCAGGCCAATAAACATGGCGATCAGTGGATGCGCGGCATCTCCCATGGCGGACTGGCGGTCCCGTATTGTCAACTTGTGGCGGACTTCCCGCGGGCGGCGGCACCGCCCGCCGGTCAGCTCTGGGTCACGAAGCGGGTGATGTAGATCTGGCTCATGGGGCTGTCACCGAGCGACGAATCGCTGGCAGAGAGGATGCTGTTGACCAGTCCCAGCACGTTCGTCTTCATCGCCTTGCGGGCCGCGTGGCTGTGCAGGATGGTCGGCCTCTCGTCCAGCATGAACTCGAGCACCTGGCCGCGGATCTCCGGCTTGACCGACTTGAACTCCGCCACCGCCTTCTTGCTGGTGGTGGCGAACTTGAAGCTCAGCTGCAGGTAGGTGGTGCCGTTGTAGGCGCTCTTGTCGGGCAGCGAGATCACCATCGAGTTGAGGCTGGCGAAGCGGATTTTCCTGTGCGTGTCAGGCTTGTGCTTGTGACTGTCGGCCTGCTTGTGCGCCGCGTGGCCCCCGGAGGCCCCGGCCCCCTCCATCTTGATGATCAGAAATCCGGTACCGCCCCCGCTGATGACGGCGGCGAGCACCGCCACCAGCACGATCAGCAGCAGGGTCTTGTTGTTCGACGACTCGTCGGCCATGGGGTCTCACCTTGCTGTCTGCGCAGTCCCGCGGCATGGACCGCGGCGGCGGGGCCCGCAAGCCCGCCTCACGCAGGGATAGACGGCGGCGGTGTACAGCGGGTGATCGCGGCTCAGTCGTGCTCGCCGGCCAGGGGATCCAGCCGCGGATCGACCGCCATTCGCGCAGGATCCGGTGCGGACGGCTGTTCGCCCTGGCCGTTGGTCCAGAGCTGGAGTCGCCAGACGTACGCCAGGACCTCGGCGCAGGCCTGGTAGAGGGCCGTGGGAATGCGGTCCCCCGGCTCGCTATGGAAGAACAGCGCCCGCGTCAGCGGCGGGGCGGTCACCACCGGGATCCGGTGACGGCGCGCCCGCTCGCGGATGCGCGCCGCCAGCATGCCGGCGCCCTTGGCGATCACCAGCGGCGCATCGTCCTGCTGCTGGCGATAGCGCAGAGCCACCGCGTAGTGCGCCGGGTTGACCACCACCACGGAGGACTCGGGAAGCCGTTCCATCATGCGCGCCTGCGCCGCGCGCCGTTGAATGGTGCGCATCCGGCTCTTGACCTGCGGGTTGCCCTCGGTGTCCTTCCGCTCGTCGCGCAGCTCCGTGTCGGTCATGCGCAGGCGGCGGCGATGCATCCACGCCTGCAGCGGGACGTCGGCCGCCAGGATCGGCAGCGACGCGGCCACGCACGCCCCCAGCACCCACGCCACTGGCGCCAGCGACAGTCCCCAGTCCGGCGCGGCCGAGCCCGACAGCGCCGCCAGGCGCGGCGCGACCAGCCTTAGCGCGGCGGCGCCGGCGCTGCCGACCAGCAGAAACTTGAGCAACGCCTTGGCGGTCTCCGACAGCCGCTGCGGCGAGAACAGGTTCTTGATCCCCGAGGCGGGGTTGAGGCGATTCGGATCCGGGGTGACCGGCCGGGCGCTGAACACCCAGCCGCCGGAGAGCAGGCTCGCGGCCACCGCGACGATCCAGCAGGCCAGCAGGAACAGCGACAGGTACAGCAGCACGTGCAGGACCCCGCCGCCGAGCCTGCCGACGGCCCCGCTACCGCCGCCGGCCGAGGCCAGCAATCCGGCGACCGCGGCCCGCGCCCCGGCCAGGACCGATCCGCCCAGGATCACCAGCGCGATCGCAAACGCCGCCATCAGCGCCACCTTGGGCGCGTCGCTCGAGCGCCCGACCTGACCCTCCTCGCGCGCCTTCTGCAGGCGGTGCTCGGTTGGCTGGTGACGCTTTTCCTGGCCGTCATCGGCGCTCTCACCCTGGGCCATGGCCGCCTCCGGCGAGATGGCCGATCAGGCCCGTGGCGTGCTGGAACACGTAGTGGAACACCCCGTCGACGCTGCCGACCGCGCCGATCAGCAACCACACGCCGGCGAGAAACAGCAGCGGGAAGCCCACCGAGAAGATGTTCAGCTGCGGTGCCAGTGCCGAGACCACGCCCAGCACGGCGTTGACCGCCAGCCCGCCGACCACCACCGGCAGTGCCAGCCACAGGCCGGCGGTAAACAGCGACTGGCCGAACAACGCCACCGCGTGCCAGCTCCCCAGGGGCAGCGTGCCCGCGGGATTGACCGTGAACGAGTGATGCATGGCGGCCATCAGCCACAGCGGGCCGCGCGCCGCGAGATACGCCATCACCCCGGCCCAGAGCATCAGCTCCGACATCACCGGCATGGGCACGCCGGTCGACGGCGCGCTGAGCTTGGCGAAGCCCAGCCCCATCGAGAGCCCCATCATCTCGCCCGAGACCGTGATCACGCTCACGCACACCAGCATTACCAGGCCCAGGAGGGCGCCGTAGGCGATCTGCAGCGCACCGGCCAGCATCGCGTGCCACGGATCGGCCGGGAACGGTGGAAGATGCGGCAGGGCGGCACCGAGGGCCAGCGCGAACAGCACGCTCAGGCCCAGGCGCACCTGCGGCGGCACGTAGCGGCTGCCCGCCACCGGGGCGGTGAGGAACAACCCGCTCAGGCGCAGGAACGGCCACAGGAAACGGCCCATCCAGGTCAGGATTTCGGCCTCGGTTACGACCATCGCATGTCCAGCCACTGGCTCACGTGTCCCAGGGTGACCCGCAGCAGATGCCCGTCCAGCCCGAGCATCCAGCCGCCCAGGATCAGCACCACCCAGAACACCAGGATCAGCTTCGGGGCCAGCGAGAAGGTCGGGTCGTTGAGCTGCAGCAGGGACTGCAGCACGCCCACGACCACGCCTACCGCCAGCGACGTCCCGAGCACCGGCAGCGTGCCCAGCAGCAGCAGCTCCAGGGCGTGACGCAGCACGGTGGCGTAGACGGGCATGGCTCCTCGCTGGCTCGGTGGGCTTGCTGACCCTGCCAGTAAGACAAACCCGTCCCCTGTCAAGCCGCGCGCGGATTCCCGCCGCGGCCGCGGAAAAAAAGAGGCCGCGCGTCGCAACGCGCGGCCAACCGCCAGTCTCTATGCAGAGACGTGATCAGGGGAGGAGCTTGAGGAACGCCTGCTGGAGCTGCGAGGAGGAACGCAGCGCCGACACCCCGGCCTGCTCCTGGATCTGCATCTGCGTGAGCTTCTGCGAGACCTGGGGGATGTTGGCGTCCTGCACCACCGAGCGGGCGCTGGTGAGGTTCTGGTTGGTGGTGTTGAGGTTGCTGATGTTGTCCTGCAGCCGCTGCTGCACCGCGCCCAGGCGGCCGCCCTCGGACCCGAGCCGCTGCAGGGCGTACTTGACGATGTTGATCGCCGTGCTCGCCTTGCCCGTGCTCGAGACGTCGATCGAGGACACCGAGTCCAGGCTCGACTGGTTGCCCAGGCCGATGTTGCTGCCGCTGCCCAGCGAGAAGGTCTGGTCGCTCTGGAACTGGACCTGGCCCTGGATGGTCGCCGAGGCCGCCGCGGCGGAGCTGCCACCGATCTGGACGGCGGTGCTGGCTGAGGGTGCGCCCGATGCACCAGCCTGGGCCTGCGTCAGCTTACCCGCCGACGAGCTGGCGTTGGTGATGGCGATGTTCTGGCCGGCCGACTGGGTCAGCACCAGGTTGCCCGCGGAGTTCACCGTCGCCGCCACCCCGGTCTGCGAGGTGTGGTTGTTGATCGCGTTGGCGAGATCCTTGGCCGAGCCCGTGGCCGCGATGTGGACCTTATTGCTGATATTGCCGGCCGAGCCGTTGCCGAGGTCGAAGCTCCAGCTGCTGCCGCCCACCGTGAACGCCATCTGCGTGGTCGCCTGCGCCTGGACGTTGGTCTTGCCGGTCAGGGTGTTGACCGCGTCGGCGATCGACTTGGCCGACTCGTTGGCGGTAACGGACACGCTCGAGGAGCCGTTGCTGCCCTTGATCGTAACGGTGCCGGCGCTAAACCCGCCTGCGGAACCCGAGCCTTTGGTCAGGACACCCTCGGAGCCGCTGGCGTAGATCTGGCTGGATCCGCTGCCACCGGTGATCGCCTGGCTCGCCTGCATCCCAAGGCTGTTGGCATCGGTGCCCTGGATCGACAGGCTGATGGTCTGGCCGTTCTGCGCACCGACCTGGAACTGCACGCCGTTGAAGTTGCCGTCCAGCAGGTTGATGTTGTTGAACTGGGTCTGGTTGGCGACGGTGTTGATCTGCGAGGTGAGCTGGCCCACCACGCTCTGCAGTGACTGCGCCTCCGCGGTGGTCTGGGTGCCGTTGGCCGCCTGCACCGCGATGGAGTTCAGCTTCTGCAGGATGTTGGTCTGGTTCTCGATCGCGCCCTGGGCCGTCTGCAGCAGGGAAACGCCCTGGTTGGCGTTGGACGTGGCCTGCTGCACGCCGTTGATCTGGCTGGTGAAGCCCTGGGTGGTGATGTAGCCGGCCGGATTGTCCGCGGGGCTGTTGATGGTCTTACCCGAGGACAGCTGGGTCTGGTACATCGTGGTTTCGTTGGACGCGTTGCGGATCGAGTTCAGCGCCTGCAACGCTCCGTCGTTGGTGAGAATGGATCCGATTGCCGACATGACCGTGCCTCCTTCCTTTCGTCTGCCAGCGACCGCCGCTGCAGCCGCTTTCACGGGTACATTCGCGGCCGGGGCGGAATGTTTAACCCGGCCCGTGGCGGCGCCGGCATGCCGGTTCGCGGCCTTCACAGGGGAGATGTTTCTGGAATTATGAGAAGCTGCGCGTGGGCCGCCGGCCGGCCGGTTAAACTTCGCGCGCGGGAGACGAATAGAGGGCAAGCGCGATCGTCACCGGAACCCGGGAGGCACCATGAGCATACTGTCCTCGCAGATCAACCAGAGCCAGATCTCGCAGATGCTCCAGCAGCAGCGGGCCCAGCTGATGCAGCCGCTGCAGCTGTGGCAGGGCGAGATCCAGACCGACCAGGGACAGATCTCGGCCTGGGGCAAGATCGCGGGGGCCCTGTCGGGCCTCAAGAGCGCCCTGGGGGGGATCAGCAACCCGGGCAGCCTGGACAACCGCGGCGCCTCGACCTCGGCGTCGTCGGTGGTCACGGCCACCGCCTCCCGCAATGCCGCCTCCGGCAGCTACCGCATCGGCGGCGCCAAGCTGGCCCGGGCCCAGAACCTGTATTCCGGGACTTACGCCAGCGCTTCGGCCACCCTGGGCTCCGGCTCGGGCAGCCTGACCTTCAGCTTCGCCGGCGGTGGCTCGTCCGCGGTGACCATCTCCAAGTCCGAGATGAGCCTGAACGGGATCGCGCAGGCGATCAACCAGGCCGGGCTGAAGGTGCGCGCGAGCGTGGTGCAAACCGGCGGGGGCGCCGAGCTGACCCTCCAGGGCAGCGGTACCGGCAGCAGCAACGCCTTCACCGTCCGCGGTACCGGATCGCTCAGCCAGCTCGACTACGGCAGCGGTTCGGCCGGCAGCATGACCCTGGCGCAGGCGGCCCGGAACGCCACCTTCACCGTCAACGGGGTGCCCGTCTCGGAACCGGCGAACAAAACCACCGGCGTGGTCGGCGGCGTGACGCTCGACCTCGCCGGCAGCGGATCGGCCACGGTCACCGTCTCGCGGGACAGCTCCAAGCTCGCCGGCGCCCTCTCCGCGGTGATCTCCAAGCTCAACAGCGCCGTCGGCACGGTCTCCAAGGAGACCGCCTACCAGCCCGGCAGCGGCTCGGGCTCGGGACAGGGCTCGGCCAAGTCGGGCCCGCTGCTCGGCAACGTCTCCGCCGAGCGGGTCGGCAACGATCTGCTGTCGGCCGTATCCGGCGCCTATTCCGGCAGCATGACGGCGACCGGGATCGGCATTACGGTGAGCAAGACCGGCTCGGTCAGCTTCGACAAGGGGGCCTTCGCGACCGCCTACCAGAAGAATCCCTCGCAGGTCGAGGCGCTGGTGGGGCAGTTGTTCGGCGGCATCGACAACGTGGTGGGACCCGCAACCGGCGGCTACGCCACCGGCGCCAGCCAGACCTACAACGGCGGCGGCACGGTGGCGTCGGAGAAGAGCGCCCTGAATCAGGACATCAAGAACCTGAAACAGCAGATCCAGGATCGCACGAGCTTCGTCAGCCAGCAGATGCAGACGATCTCCAGCGAGTACGCGCAGATGGAGCAGGCGCTGCAGGCGAGCCAGGTCTCGGCCGCCTATCTCAGCGTGTTCTCGGGCAGCGGCAGCGGCAGCGGATCGGGAGGTGGATGAGATGGCGGCACGAACGGCACGCGGCACGGACCTGTACCGGGATGCCTTCGCGGCGTCCGCCTCCGGTGACGAGCTTCTGCGCATGGGCTGGCATGGCCTGCGCGTCTACCTTCGCCGCGCCCGCGAGGCCATCGGATCCGGGGATCGGGCGGACAAGGCCGCGGCAATCCACGCGGCCGATCGGCTGCTGGTGTTCCTGCAATCGATCGTGGCCCAGGGCGGGGACGCGGAGCTGGGCGCATCGCTCACGCGCATCTACCAGGCGCTCCAGGCTGCGCTGCTCAATGCCAACCTGTACGATAACGCCGGCGCCCTGGACTGGGCCGAGAGGGAACTCATCGCCCTGCAACGCTCGGTGAGCGGTGCCCTGAAGGAGGACGGCAATGGTGAACCCCGTTGACAAGACCGGCAATGCGCGTCCCGTAAACGAGCGGGTGCGCTCGTCGCACGGGGTGGATCGCGGCACCGCCCGGGGCGGCGTCCACACCGGCGCCAGCGGACAGGCCGACCAGGCCACGGTGAGCAGCCGCGGCGTGCTCGCCAACCGGCTGGTCGACGCGGCGCGCAACGCCAGCGGCGTCGACCCGTCGCACGTGCAGGCGGTCAGGCAGCAGCTGCAAAAGGGCGACTACCATGTCCCGGGCAAGACCCTGGCCCGCGCCCTGATGCTGGCCGAGTGGATCCTGAGGAACGGCGGCCGGTGATGACCGGGCAGGGTGACGACTTCGGGGTCGAGTGCCGCCGCTGGCTGCCGGTGAGCTGGAAACCCGTGCCGAAGGGGCTCTCGCCGGAGGAGCTCACGCGCCTGAACGAGTCCAACGAGCGCGTGCTCAGCTGGCTGCACGGCGCCGTGACCAACCGCGGCAATTCCAGCGACCCGGTGATCTTCCGTCTCGATATCATCGAGCACATGATCTCGCGTATCTGGGCCGAGATGGCAAGACCCCCGTCGCCGCGTTCCGCGGTCCTGGGAGCCAACCGGATCTCCTGGATCGAGCCCCTGTCCGGGGAGGATCCGGCCGCCGGCGGGCCGGGCGTCATCTCGATGCAGCTGGAAGACTATCCGCCGGAATCCGTTCGTTTCTACGCCACGCTCGAGCGGGTGGAGCGGACCACCCGCGGGCGCCGGCTGACGTTTCGCCTCGAGGGGTTGTCGCAGGAGGTCCGGGAGCTCTACGAGCAGATGATTTTCCAGTACTACCGCCGCTGGCGGGCCCAGTCGCCGCAGGAATAAGGGGGCACGCATGCGTCCGATCGAGAAGACCCTGGCTCACGCCACCGCCGCCGGCACCGGTGTGCGGGAGGCGGCGTTCCTGCTGGGACGAAGGATCCTGGACGGCGATCCGGACGCGATCGCGGGCGCGGCCCGGGAACTCGAGCGCAGCGCGATCGAGGCAGGACCGTCCCTGGCGGCCGCGGAACGGCTGCTCGGCCGCCTGGGAGCGGACAGCCTGGTGCAGTTCGCGCGGCGCCTCGCCGGGCGGGGCCGAACCCGCGAGGCCGACGAGGCCCTGGAACTCAGCGCCGTGCTGCACCTGCTGGACCGGGAGATCACCCGCGCGAACGAGATTGCCGGGGAGCTCGCATCCGGCGTCGACGAGGTCGCGAGCGAGATCCGCGCGCAGGCCACCGACGGCACGGGGCGGGTGCTGGGCAAGGCCTGAGCCGCCCATGCCGGATACCGCCCAGCTCTTTTCCAGCGTCAACGGGGTACGACTGCAGGCAGGCGCACGGGCCCGGCTGGCGCGGCACGTGGTGGACTCCCGGATCGAGCTGGTGCTTTCCCGCGCAAAGCGCGGCGGCAGCCGCTACTACCCCTTCGAGAGCGACGGCGACACGATCCTGGTCTACCCGGCGTTCGACGAACCCTCTCCGGTGGTCCCCCGCGCCGGGGAGACCGTGTACCTGCACTGGACCGAGGACCCGTTGCGCGGCGGGGAGCTGTGCGGGGTGGCTGCACGGGTCAGCGAGGTGCTCGCGATCGGGGACACCCACCGGGGAAGCTGGCTCGAGCTCGCGGATATCCTGTACCGGCTCGAGCGCCGGCGCGCGATCCGCGTGCCCGCCGCCGACGACGACCCGCTGGTGGCCCGCGTGTGGCTCGACCCGGAAGCGTCGCCGCTGGAACCCGCCGTGGTGGATGTCAGCGTTACCGGGATCCGCTTGCAGTGCACGTCGGACCAGGCACCCGCGTCGCTGGCGCCGGGAGCATCAGTGATCGTGGCCCTGCACTTCGACAACGACGCCGCCTGCGAATGTGCAGCCGACGTGGTCTTCGTGCGGGCGCGCGAGGACCGGATCGAGTTCGCGCTCACGCTGGAACCGCCCCCGGACGGCGCGCCCCCGCCGCTGGCCCGGTATGTCCGCCGGCGCGAGCGTGCGCTGCTGCGGGAAAGGCGGAGCGGCTCCCGGGACGATCCGGGGCAATGAGCAGGCGGGAGGGCGGCATCCCCTAGGAGCCGATGTCCAGGACCAGCCCATTACGCGTGACCCGCGCCTGAAAGCGCTTGCCGCTCTCCGGGTTCCGGACCAGGATCCGCTGTCCCGGGTGCCCGGATTGCAGGGCCACCGCGGTCAGCTTCACGGCGATGGCGCCGCTGCGCACGGTCACGGTGACGTCCTGCCCGCTGCTCACCGTCTGCGGCTGCCGAAGAATCCCGGCCGTGACTGTGGTACCGGCCGCCAGTGCGGTCGTAAGCGTCTGCCCGGTGACGCTGGCCAGGCGGTGAAACGCCTGCCCCTCCTGCCCCAGCGGGACCACGCGCGTGACCAGCCGCAGATCGCGCCGGGCCAGCGTGGCACCGGTGCGCAGAGTCCGCGCGGCAACAACCACGCGGGTCCGGCGGGCCAGGGTGACCGGCAGGTACACTCGCCAGTGCCGGTGCGGGCAACGGACCAGGGCGTCCCGATCCGCGCCGGCACCCCGGATCGTGATCGACGGTGGCCGCGGACAGCGCGGCATGTAGCGCATGGCCGCGGTGGAGCCGAGCTGCACCCGCACGTCCCCGCCCACCTGGCGGTGCACGGCGCGGGCGATGCGCGCCCGGAGATTGCCGTCCGGGCGGTGCGTGGCGGCCACCGCCGGCAGCGCGGCGACCAGCGCCAGCAGCGGCAATCCGGCCAGCGCTCTCACCGGGCGTCACTCCACGGCAGCGGGCTGCGCCACCGCCGACAGGAGCCATCCCGGCGGGCGGTCCTCCACCCAGCCCAGGGCGGCATGCGCCTCGCGCGTCCGCTCGCCCAGCTCGAACAGTTCCTTGGGGTCCTGCAGCAGCCCTTGGAGGGCCTTCTGCCAGGCGGCCGGACGGTCCGGGACGCGGATCGCCGGCAGTGCCGGCGGGGTATCCACCCCCTCCTCCAGCACCAGCGCACAGCCCGCGGCCGCGGCCATCAGGGTGAGGCGGCGATCGGGCCAGCCGGCCCCGGCAGCGGGCCGCACCAGCACATGCGGCGCGCTCGCCGCCAGCTCCCGGGCCCAGCCCTCGTCCGTCGCCGGTGGATCGATGCGGGCAATGGGACCGCGATAGACCGTCCCGGCGCGCTGGACCACCAGCCACGACACGCGCCCCGACAGCTCGGTCATGAAGTCCATCCACCAGCGCGGGCTGGTCCCCTCGTCCACCCACAGCACCCGGATCCGGCTGTGCGCCGTGGTGTTGCGCCGCAGCCCGTCCCAGACCCGCCGGGAAAGCAGGGGCGGGCTGACCTCGATCCGCGCACGCGCCCCGGCGACCTTGCGCACCCGGTCGGCAAGCCCCTCGGAGGTCACGTAGACGCACTCCGCCTCGCGGGCAACACGACGCAGGTGCGGCACCTGGTCCGGCGCCACCGGACGCGTGAACAGGGCCGTGTAATCCAGCCCCGGCTCGTCGACCGGGCGCCGGGGATTGATGCGGACCCAGCGGGCGGCCGCGCGCCGGATGACCTCGGCCTCGGTCACGGGCTCGGCCACCCAGCTCACGCAGCCCGCCCCGCTCGCGCGCACCGAACGGGCCGCGTCGACCGCCACGCCGGTGTCGGCCGCGTCGCCGGTCATCAGCGTATCCACCGGGTCGGCGGGGACGATCCCGGCCAGGCCGGTGCGATCGTCGGACGCCAGCAGATCGCCGCTGATCGGCAGCGCCGGGTGATGCCAGGGGTCGGCGGCGCCCCAGCGCCGGCGCACGTTCGCGGCGGCCCCGGAATCCGCGGGTGAAAGCCGTTCCGGCGGCACATGCCACTGCACCGAGACCCACGGCGTCCAGAGCGCTTCGTGCCCCTGCTCGGCCGCCTGGCGCGACAGGTCCAGCCAGAAGTACGGCCCCGGCAGCTCGGAAGGCGTCACGGCGGCGAGCACCGAGCGCCGGACCGCCACGCACGGCGGTGCCACCCCGGTGGCACGCTGATCGACCGCCAGCCAGCCGCCGGGGCCGGGGTCGTTGGGCGGCCGCCCGACGCCCAGGTAGGCGACGCCGTTGTTCGCGCCCAGCACCAGCGGCCCGGCGATGGTGTCGCCGAAGCCGCCGGGCACCACCGCGCGCGCGCCGACCAGACCGATCCCGTCCCGCAGCAGGCGCGCCAGAAGATTGCCCAGCCAATCCGGCTCGACCGGCTCGCAGTGCGCATCCATCCACACCATGGCTTCGCTGTCGCTCGCCTCCAGCGCCGCGGCCACCATCGCGGCGCGGGTCCCGGCCGGCTCCGGCGCGCAGACCTTCTGCGCGAGGGCCCCGGCCTGGGCACGGATGCTGTCCAGGTATTGCCGCGCGCTCTCGTCCAGCCCCGTTTCCGTGCTGGCCAGGCACACCCGGACCGGCAGACGCGTGCGCCCGAGAATCGCCTCCAGCGCCGCGTGAATGCGCTCCTGCCCGGCGCCGTCGCAGTCGAGCACCACGCAGGCCCGCGGCGCCCCGGCAGGCATGGCGTGGCGGATGTGGAACGAACCGGTGAAGGCGCCATCGGCGACCTCCGCCTCGACCCCGCACCGCTGCAGGTGCTCCATCACGGCCCGCCGCGCGCAGCCCAGCGCGGTCTCCAGCGAGACCGCGTCGCGGCGGCTGTCCGGGGCGCGCACGTACAACGCCTCCGGGATCCGCAGCACGCTGGCGCCGGCCTCCAGCAGGCGCAGCTGCAGCTCGTACTCCTCCGCGCCCGGGTAGTTCGCCCTGAAACCGCCGAGATCCCGCACGACGTCGGTGCGGTACCAGACCCAGCTCCCCACGTACGGGCAGGAGCGCAGCCGCTCCCGGTCCCACGCCGGCTTGAAGCGTATCCACGGCTTGTCGGGATCATCCACGATCTCGTCGCTGTACGCGGCGGCCGCGGGCGAGCGCGCCAGGCACAGGGAGAAACGTGCGATGGCGTCCGGCTCCAGGCCGTCCCCCGCGTCCACGACCGCGACGTAGTCCGCGTCCGCCTCGGCGGCCGCGGCGCAGATCGCGCGGTTCAGGGCACCGTCACCGCTGACGCGGCGCACGTTCTCGTCGCCGGGCACGTCGGGGTCGTCGGTCACGATGGTGAAGGCCCGCGGCTGACGCCACTGGCCGCGCAGGGTGGTGAGCGTGTGACCCAGCCGCGCGGCACTGCCCCGGCTGCAGGCGACCAGCACGTGCACCCCGGGCAGGGAAGCGGTCTCCCGCATCAGTCGCGCCAGGCGCTCCCGCGCGCCCTCGTCGGCCCGGTCGTCCGGCCGCAGGCGGTGGCGTGGCAGGCCCACCGGAGAGGCGCCGCTCTGCCGCGGCCCGCCGACCGCGGTGGGTGCCGGGCCGCCGCCGATTCCCGGGACGGCGCCGAGCCCGCTCTGACCGATCTCCTCCAGCAGCGTCAGCTGGTCTCCCAGCCGCGCGCGGAAGCCGTCCCAGAGCTGCGGGGCGAAGTCCCGGTCGCCGATCGCCTGCCAGATTTCTTCCACGGTTCGGGCCAGCGCGCCGGGCGTATCCGCGCGCGCCAGCGCCTTGCTGCGCCGCAGGTCGACCGTCAGGAACGCGCTGATCTCCCGCAGGGCTTCCGGCGTCCGTGCGGGGAGACCGATCTCCAGCGACTGCTCGATGCGGTGCAGCAGGGGGCCGGGCTCGCCGAGCAGGTCGGCGTAGGTGACGTGCGCGCGGCAAAGCTCCCGCGCATAGGCCTCGGCGGCCACAACGTGCGTGGCCCAGAGCAGCAGCGCGTGGCTGCGGGAGAGCCCGTTCTTGCGCTGTTGGCTGGCGGCCACTTCCCAGGGGTCGCGGTAGATGTGCACGACACCCGGCGCGCTGCCGGTCAGCGCCTCGACCGCCTCGCGATAGAGCGGGAACAGCCGGCACAGGTGGGGATGCTTGACGCCCCACAGGCCCGACTCGCCGAAGCGCGCCCGCAGCTGCTGGACCAGCTGCTGCCGGTAATGCTCCATGTCGCCGCGCAGCCACCACTGCTCCGGCAGGAAACGCGCGTCGTGCCAGGGCCGCCCGAGGCGCGCGAAGACCTCGGAATCGAGCTGGATCAGCTCCGGGATTTCGTAGTAGCCGCGCGGATTGTGCTCGTTCCGGGTCGCCTCGTTGCTAATCGTCACGCCGGCCCGCGCCAGTGCGCCGCACAGCGCGGAGGTGCCGCTGCGGTAATACCCCGCGATCAGGATGCCCTTGCTCATGGTCGCCACCGCCTAGACGTAATTGAACAGACTCAGCTTGCTGATCTTCGCGAACGTCCCCATGGCCGCCGTGAGCGCCATCTGGTGCTGATTCAGCGCGGTCAGCGCCTTCGGCCAGTTCACGTCGACGGCGTTCGAGCGCGCCGACTGCAGCTGCGTGGTCCGGCTGGCATCGCTGTTGACAGCCGAGCGCACCGCGCGCAGGGAGACTCCCATCCGCGCCTCCACCGAGGTCATCGCCGTCTCGGCCTGGTCGAGCGAGGCAAGCACCGAACCCAGCTTCTGGTTGAGGTGGGCCTTCTGCGCCGCCGTGTCGGTGGGCGAACGCAGCGCGGTCACCAGCTTCTGCAGGGTGGCGAATACGCTCTGCGGCCGGCTCGGGCTCAGGGTGAAGCTGTCCCCGCCCGCCGGATTGCCCTTGAAGCGGTACTGGACCCCGCCGAGGTTGAGCGACATGCCGGGCTGGTACTGGCCGCTCTGGACGGTCGAGCCGCCCCGGGTCACGGTATAGCTCAGGTTGCCGCCGCCGGCGGAGAACGACACCGTGTACGCCGTACCCGAGCGGCGGAAGCTGCTCGCCGCCGAGACGTCGTACACGCCCTGCATGCTGACGGTGGCATCCCCGCTGTTGCCGGCGGCGGCCGCCGCCGAGGCATAGCCGTTGCCGTCCGGCGGCGTCGCGAACGGGGCACCGGTGAGCAGATCGTTGACGGTCAGGCTGGGCGCGATGGAGACGGCGCCGCGCCCGGCGTCGCCCCGATAGACGACCGTGCCGCTGGCCAGCTCCTGGAACGGCGTGCTCTGCCCGCGGGTCCCCGCAAACAGGTAGTGGCCGTCCGGGGCCCGGGTGTTTGCCAGGTTCAGCATCTGCTCGCGCGCGCTCGCCACCTGCGTGGCCAGCGCCTCGCGGTTGCTTGCGTTGGTGGTGCCGTTGGCGGCCTGGAGGGCCACCGAGCGAACCCGGTCCAGCACCGTGACGGCATCGCTGAGGGTCTGGGTGCCCAGGGACAGGCGGCTCTCCAGGTTGCCGGCATCCGACTGGTAGCGGGCGTAGGCCTGGATGCGCGTATCCAGCCGCGACGCGGTCGCATAGGCCGCCGGGTTGTCGGCGGGGTTGTGCACGCGGCTGCCGGAGGCCACCTGCCCGGTCAGGGTGTTGAGCTTGACCCGCTGCCGGGTCATGCCCTGCAGCGCGGTGTCGTAGTACATCGAGGTGGTGATGCGCATCGCCCCTGCCCTCTATCTGGTTGCCGCGATCAGCGCCTTGAACAGCTGGTTGGTGGTGCTGATCACTTGCGATACCGCCTGATACGCCTGGGAATAGCGCACCATCAGGGTTGCCTGGTTGTCCTGCGAGACGCCCGAAATCTGCTGGTACTGGTCGTTGGCCGATTTCAGGGTCGCCTGGGCGTCCTGGGCGCCGGCGCTCGCGCTCTTCGCCCGGGCCCCGATGCCCGCGGCCATGCTGGCCCAGGCATCGCTGAGCGAGCCCCCCTGCAGGACGTCGGCCGTGTTCAGCCGCGACATGCTGTCGGCATTGCTGCCGCTGCTGGTTCCGGGCGGGCGCAAGGTGAAGGTATCCCCGGCCGCGGGGGCACCCGAGAACGGGACCTGCCAGTAGTGTCCGGAGGCCGCTCCCGGATAGGCGATGGCCACGTCCCCGCCCGAGCCCGACGAGTAGCTGCCGCTGCTGATCACCGTGCCCCCGGAGGTCCGTACCTGGTACTGCGAGGGGCTGGTGAATACCACCTGCAGCGACTGGCCGAAGTCGCTCGCCGGCACCGTCAAGGCACCGCCGGCGGGGCTGGCGACAACGCTGCCGCTCCCCGCCTGCGCGGAGCCGGAGTTGTTGTCCGTGACCGTGCCGCCGGAGCCCACCGTGCCGGCCGTCGCGGCGTATGGCGCGGCCGCGGCGATCGCCCGCGGATCGCTGGTCGCGGGGGCGATCAGCTTCGCCGCGGACGGTGCGGGATCGACGGTAAAGCGATCCCCGCTCGCGGGTGATCCCGATACCGTCAGCTGCAGGCCGTCGAAGCTCAGGGCACTGCCGCCGCCGAGGTTGCTGGTCCGGCCGCTGGCGGTGTCGGTCGCCTGCCAGGTGCCGCCGTTGTAGCTCAGCCGGAACGGCCCGCCGTCGGCTGGCAGCGCGGTCGCGTCGGTGAGCTGCGCGGTCAGCGTGGCCGTGCCGGTATTGGACGCCGCGGCGGTCGTTGCGGGTGCCGGCACGTTGAACAGGGGACCGCCCTGGCTGCCGTAGAGATCCCGGCCGTAGGCCTGCTGGCGGTTCACCAGGAATCCCGTGACGGTCGCCATGCGGTTGAGCTGCTGAGCGATCGCGGCAATCCGGTCTCCGGCCGCGAGCTCGGCACCGATGCGCCCGTCCCGGGCGCCTGGACGCACCCCCTGGGCGTTGGCCCCGGCGCTGAGGGAACGACTGCCGTTCGCGGAGATGTTGACCCCGATGGGTCGGGCCCCGGCCCGGTCGAGCAGCACCGTGCCGGCGACCGAGATGCGCAGGGTGTTGTCCGGATTGCGCAGCACGTGCACTCCGAGCAGCCCGGACAGCTTGGTCACGGCGGCCTGCTGCTGATCCAGCAGCGAGTTGACGTTCTGCCCCGGGGCCTTCTGCAGGGCGCGATTGATCTGGGCCAGGCGGGCCAGGGTGTCGTTGGCGGTCGTCACGTCGCTGGCGAGCGCCTGCCCCGCGTCCCGCTGCTTCTGCCCCAGGCTCCGGGCGGTCTGGTTGAACTGGCTGGAGAGACCGGCGAGGTCGTTGGTCACGGTGTTGCGCGTCGGAAGGTCCGCCGGCGAGGTCGCCACCGCCTTGAGGTCCGAGAAGAACTGGTTCATGGCCTGCGACACGCCGCCCTTGAGCGGCAGCTCCGCGGCGATGGCGGACAGGTATTGCGAGGTGACCTGCGCCGCGTCGCTGGCCGAGGTCGCCCGACGCAGGCGGTCATTGGCGAAGCGACTGACCACCCGCTGGATGCTGTCCACGGAGACGCCGTCGAGCTGCGACGAGAGCACCGGGCGGCGCTTGGCGTAGCCGGGCGTGGTCTGGTTGGAGATGTTCCCCGACACGCTGTCCAGGGACGCGCGGTAGGCGTTCAGGCCGGTCAGTGCCGTATCCATGACCCCGTTCAGTCCACTCATGTCTCGCTCCCGCCGGAAAGCCGGCCCGTCTGCTCAGGAATTCGCCCCGGCGCCGAATTGTTTAACGGCGCCCGCGGCAGCGGGCGTCCGCGGGACCCGGCAACCTCCGCGTAGGACGGGCCGCGCGCACCGCTGCCGCCTGCCGGCGGGCCGGCCCCCAACTGGCGGCGCAGCGCCCGGGTGAGGCTGCTCTCGACCCGTCCGCCGTAGCGCTCGGAGAGCCTGTACAGGAACATGCGCTGCCAGGTCCTGCCGCCGCTGCCCAGCATGTCCGGCCCGAGCCGCACCCGGCTCATCTGCTGCAGCACCTGGTTCCACAGCAGTCCCTCGAATTCCCGGATGGACCGGTCCAGGCGCGCACGATTGCCGGTGCCGCGGGCCTGCCCCGGTCCGGCGGCCCCAACGCCCGCCTGCGCGCGCATCTACATCACCTCCAGCTTGCCGTGCAGGGCGCCCGCCTTCTTGAGGGCCTGCACAATCGCGACGAGGTCGCCGGGCGTTGCGCCGACGGCATTCAGCGCCCGCGCCACGGCGCCGAGCGTGGTGGCCCGCGGGAACGTGATCACGTGGGCTTTCTGCTGGCTGGCGCTGACGCGGGAGTTGCGCACCCGCTTGGTGCGGCCGGCGCTGAGGGGGGACGGCTGGCTTACCCCGTGGCGGGTGGTGATGCGCACCGACAGGTCGCCATGGGACACCACGGCCGGTCCCAACTGCACCCCCGCCCCCATGACAATGGTCCCGCTCTGGGCATCGATGACCACCTTCGGCGCCTGGCGTCCGGGGCTGACCTGCAGCGACATCAGCCGCGCCATGAACTGCACCCGGTCCGAGCCGTGATCCCTCACCCGCACGAGCCCCGGATCGACGGCCTCGGCCACACCTGAGCCGAATTCCTGGTTGATCCGGTGCGCGATGTGCGCGGCGGTGGTGAAATCGGGGTTGTCCAGCAGCAGGCGCGTGCGTCCCTGCTGCGCGAAGCTGGCGCGGATCGCACGCGCCATGATCGCCCCGCCGGGGATGCGGCCGACGGTGGTGGAGTTGGTTCGCGAGGACGAGCCCGAGGCGCTGGCCTGGTATCCGCTCACCAGCACGGCCCCCTGGGCATCGGCGTAGACCTGTCCGTTGCCGCCGCCCAGGGGCGTCGAAAGCAGAATCCCGCCGTTGAGCGACTTGGCGTTGCCGATCGCGGACACCGTCACGTCCACGTGCTGCCCCGCGCTGACGAACGGCGGGACCTGCGCCGTCACCATCACCGAGGCCACGTCGTTGGGCTGCAGGAACGATCCCTTCGGGATGTTCACGCCCATGTGGCGCAGCATGTTGACCACCGACTGCTTGGTGTAGGGGATCTGGGTGGTCTGGTCACCGGTTCCCTGCAGGCCCACCACGATGCCGTAGCCCACCAGGTGGTTGTCGGGCGCTCCGCCGACGGTGACCAGGCCGCCGATCCGGTCGGCATGGGCCGCCGGTGCCGCCAGCGCCGCCGCCAACGCTAGAACGGCCAGATACCGGAAAGCACTCTTTGCAGCCATGGCACGCTATGGGCGTTGTTAATGGGTCCGTTGCCGACGTACTGCACGTTCATGCCGGCGATCTGATTGGAGGAGATCGAGTTGTCGGCGCCGATGTCCTCGGGGCGTGCGTAGCCGCTGATCTCGATCGTCCGGACGCCGCCGTTGATGTTGACGTTGGTGCGCCCGGACAGCGCCAGCACCCCGTTGCTCGCGACGCGGGTGACCACGGCGGTGACCTCCCCGGTCACGCTGCTGGATGCCTGGCTCTGGCCATTGCCCTTGTACGACTGGTCGCTGCCGGCATCGATCGCCGGCGAAAACTGCTTGCCGGCGTGATGGCCGAACGTGGCCGGCACTCCCAGGAAGGTGCTGACCGAGTTGCTGGTGGAGGACTGGCGCTTGAGCTGGCTGGAGTCGTTCTTCTGCGCCGCGGCCTGCTGCACGATGTCGATGGTTACCAGGTCGCCGCGGCGCCACATGCGATGATCCTGGAACAGCGACGCATAGGTGGTGGCCGGAAACACCGAGCCGTTGCTCGAGTTCGGCGCGGCCCGCGGCCGTGCCGGCATCGGCGAGGGCTTCAGGAACGCCTCGCGGCCGGGGGCGCGCGTTGCGCACCCGGTCAGCGCCAGCACCGCGACGCCCAGGAGCATCGCCGAAATCGCAACCGGGATCTTCATCATCCGCTCATCTGGGCCAGGTAGTTGAGCTCGTTGTCCGCGCCGCGCGCGACCTCGGTACCGAGCTGGAAGGAGCGCTGCGCCGCGATCAGGTTGGTCATGGCGCGGACCACGTTGACGTTGGAGCCCTCCAGGTAGCCCTGGTTTACCGAGCCCAGGCCGTTGCTCTGGGGCGGTGCGATCTGTGGTGCGCCGCTGGCGTTGGTGCGCAGCAGCAGGTTGTTGCCCATCGGCTGCAGGCCCTGCGGGTTGGTGAAGCTCGCCAGCTGGACCTGTCCCACCTGCTGGGCCTGCTGGGAGCCCGGCAGGGTGACCGAAACCGTGCCGTCCTTGCCGATGGTCACGCTGGTCGCGCTGTTGGGGACGGTGATGCTTGGCGAGACGGTGTAGCCGTCCGAGTTGACCAGCTGGCCGTTCTCGTTCACCTGGAACGAGCCGTCGCGCGTGTACGCGGTCTGGCCGTCCGGCAGCAGCACCTGGAAGTAGCCGGCCCCGTTGATCGCGAGGTCGAGCGGATTGCCGGTCTTGTTCAGGTCGCCCTGGGACTGGATCTTCTTGATCGAGGCCACACGGACGCCGGTCCCCAGCTGCAGGCCGGACGGATAGAGCGTCTGCCCGCTGGACTGCGCACCGGGCTGGATCCCGTCCTGGTAGAGCAGCGACTGGAACTCTGCCTGCCCCCGCTTGAATCCCGTCGTGTTGACGTTGGCGAGGTTGTTGGAAATCACGTCTATGTTGGTCTGCTGGGCCTGCAGACCGGTGGCGATGGTGTCGAGAGAACGGAACATCGGATCAACCTCCGCTGATCAACGCGTCCAGCCCCTGCTGGCCCTGCCCCGCGACGCGGGCCACGCGGGCCTGGAGCTGGAAGCTGCGTGTATCGCTGATAAGCCGCGTCATCGCACCTACGGCGCTGACGTTGCTGCCCTCCAGGTACCCCTGCTTCAGCCGCGTGGGCCGGCTCACGGCCAGCCTGGTGCCGGGCGCTACCGCAAAGCCCTCGCGCGCCAACCGGCGCAGCCGCCCCGGAGGGGTCCGGGCCAGCAGCAGCCGGTTGAAGGTCTGGGCCTGATCGCTGGCCTGGTTCGCGGGCACTCCCGAGATGGTGCCGTCCGCGCCGATCACCACGCGCCGCATCCGCGGCAGGCTGATCGGCTGGTGGTTGGCGCCCAGCACCGTGGCCCCCGAGGCCGTGCGCAGGAGGCCGCCGGCACCCAGGTGCAGCCGCCCGTCGCGGGTGAGCACAACCTGGCCGTCGGCCCGTCGCGCGACCAGCCAGCCCGCGCCTTGCAGCGCGACGTCCCAGCGGGCGCCGGTGTGCGTCAGGGGGCCGGCACTCGAGTCCGGCCCGCTTTGATCGAGTGCCACGTCGGCACCGGCCGGCGCCTGCGGGCCCTGGAAAGGCAGCGCCCGAAAACCGCCACGCTGGGCGCGGTAGCCGGTGGTGTCGGCGTTGTCCAGGTTGCCGGCGGTAAGCGCCTCGCGGTAGCTCGCCGCCTCCAGGCCGGTCATCGCCGTATACAGAACGGATGCGGTCATGGCATGCGCTCCGTCAGATCTGCATCAGCCGCTGCACGTCCTGCTTGTCCGTCTGGATCGCGCTGGTATTGGCCTGGTAGGTCTGCTGGAACTGGATCAGCCGCACCAGCGAATTGGACATGTTGACGTTCGACTGCTCGAGCTTGCCCGAGGCAATGCTCCCCGCCAGGCCGACGCCGGGGGTGTTCACTGCCGGCTGACCGGCCGCCCGGGTGGCGACAAACTCGTTGTTGGAGACCGCCGACAGGCCCTGCTCGTTGATGAAGGCGGCCATCGCGAGCTTGCCCATCGCCACCTTCTGGCCATTGGTGTAGTTGGCGTTGACGGTACCGTCCTTCGCCACGGTGGCGCCGTTGAACTGGCCCGGCGGATAGCCGTCGTTGGTGATGCCGTTGACCGCGAACTGCTGGGCGGCCAGCGTCGCGCCGGTGAAGTCGAAGTTGATGGCGCTCGCGCCCGACCCGTTACCCCAGTTGACATTGAGGGTGGCGTTGCTGCCGCCGGTGAGCTGGCCGCTGCCGTTGAACTGCAGCGTGGTCAGATTGGCCGCGCTGCCGACGTTGTTGCCCTGCGCGTCCCGGGGCTGGGCATAGACGGTCCAGGTATCCGGCGAGGTCGCGGTGCCGCTGCCCTGGTTCTTCACGAAGTACAGCTGCACGTGGTTCGCGTCGCCCAGGGAGTCGTACGCGACCACCGAGGTGGACTCGTCGTAGGTGTTCGGGTTGGTCTGGTTGAACGCGGACGAGATCGCCGGATCGTTCTGGTTGAGCGAGGGGACGACCCCGATGCTCCCGGTGGCCTTCGCCTGCAGGTTGCCGGTGCCCACCGTGAGCTTGGACAGCACTCCGGCGGGGGCGCCCGACGGGTTGATCGTGTAGCCCATCACGGCGTCTCCGGCGGCGTTGACCAGCTCATTGTTCGGGTTGAGATGGAACTGGCCGTCCCGGGAGTAGCGCTGCGCGCCGGCGTGATTGATGATGAAGAAACCCTTGCCCTGCACCGCCAGATCCAGCGGGTTGCTGGTGGTCTGCAGCTGTCCCTGGGCGAAGTTGCGCTCGATGTCCTGGAGCTTGACCCCGATCCCCGGGCTGTTGCTCCCCGCCGGCGGATAGATATCCCCGAAACGGGCCGACCCCGCCTTGAAGGCGGTGGTGTTGGCGTTGGCCAGGTCGTTCGAGACCACGTCCAGCCCGGATTGGGCGGCGTTAATGCCGGAAACCGAAGTATTGAGACTCATGGCCGATCCTCCTACAGGACATCCTGAACCTGGCTGAGCGCCAGGGGCTGCGGCTCGTTGGCGAGATCGAGCATCGCCTGGCCGCCGGACAGGTGAACCCCGGCGACGCGGAACACGCTGTACGACGTCGTCGGGACGGGCTGACCGCCGGCGCTGCGGCCCTGGACCGCGAACCGGTAGGCGCTGCCGGGTTGCCCGCCGTGCCACGGGAACGTGTGCAGTCCGGCGCCCTGCGCACCGAGGTCGAGCCGGTCGACAACCTTGCCCGAGCCGTCGAACACGGCCACGCGGACGTCGGACGCGTCGCCCCCGAGCCGGAACGCGCCGGTTGCCTGACCGGTGCTGTCCGGGACCATCGCGTCCCCGGACGTTGCAACCTGGCGCCCGACCAGCGCCACGGAACGGGTCAGGCGGTTCGCCTGGGCACCGCTTTGGAGGCCTTGCAGCTTCTGGTTGAGCGCGTTCACGCCCGAGGCGGTCGAGAACTGTGCCAGCTCCGCGGCCAGCCGGGTCTGGCTGACCGGATGCGCCGGATCCTGGTGTTGGAGCTGCGTCGTCAGCAGCGTCAGGAAATCCTTCTCGTTCAGGCTGTTCATCTTGCCCGTCGGCCCCGCGGCCGTGGTGCTGCCGCCGGTGGTCTGCACGGCGGTGCCGGGCAGTGGCGCGTTGAGTGCGCTCATGGAACACCTCCCTGCAAGGTTCAGAATCCGGAAATGATCTGCTGGTCGATCCGCTGCGCCTGGCGCAGCATCGCGACGTTGGCGGCGTAGCTGCGCGAGGCGTCAATCAAATCGGTCATCTGCCGCACGCGGGACACGTTGGAGCCGACCACATAGCCCCGCTTGTTGGCGAACGGGCTCCCCGGGTCATAGCTCTGTCTGAACGGTGCCCGGCTCTGCACCGTGCCGGTGACCCGGACGGTCTCCGGCCCGCTCGGGTCGGAGGCCGAGGCCGGGACAGCCCGGAAAACGACCTCGCGGGCGCGGTACGGCGCACCGCCCGCGGACGTGATGGAATTCGCGTTCGCCAGGTTCGAGGCGATGGTCTGCAGGCGCTGGCGCTGGGCCAGCAGCGCGCTGCCGGAGATCTCGTAGATACCGGGCTGGCTCATGCCTTATCCCCCGTTGCTCTGCGGCCGCAGGGCCTGGATCAACCCCTGCGTGGACTGGTCAAGGAACTTGAGCGTCGCGGCCGTGCGCCGGGCGTTGCGGGCCGCCGCCACGCTCTCGTAGGGAAGGGACACGTCATTGCCGTCGAGCCCCACGGGCAGCCCCTGTCGGTACTCCACCCGGGGTGGCCGGGCCGGGTCCTGCAGGCGGGCCTGAAGCGCGTTGCGGAAGTCGATGTCGCGCGCCTTGTAGCCAGGGGTATCGCTGTTCGCGATATTCGAGGCCACGAGGCGCGCCCGCTCGGCATCGAGCACAAGCGCTTCGCCGTAATAGCGAAGAAACTGGACGTGCGGCATAGCGACTGGCGGTCCCTGTGATGGTTTCGTTATTCCGGGCGCACGCGGTGGGCCCGGTTCTGGTCACGCTGTTCCGCGATCATCGGGTTGTGGCCGGGGCCGGTTCTCCCGTGCCCTGCCCGCCGCGGCGGCGGGGCGATATCAGTCTCCCTGCGTTGGCAACTGACCGGGCAGTCGCGCTGCCCTCCCGCGGCCGTTTGTGGCGCGCTTACCTAGACTAAACACCCCCCCAGTACAAAATCGGTCCGCAGCCAGCAGAGCCGGGCCGGCCGCCTTGGACACCGGGGGGTTTCTCTCTGCGGGAGCACCTCGACCCGGTCAGCGTCCCCGGCGTGACCCCCGCCGGTCACCCGGCCCGGATCCGGGAGGCTCCCGATACGAACGACAGGGCCAAAAGCCCGCAACGACGTGACCGCCAGTCCAGAATAAGGAGACGTTATGAGCCCGGTAACGGCAATCGCGCACGTGCGCGCGCCCACCGCACCCGGGGCAACCGCCGGCAGTTCCCAGGCCAGGGCCCCGGACTTTCTGAGCACCCTCGACCACGCGCTCAGCCGCGTCAGCGATGCCCAGCGCCAGGCCGGGGAGGCCACCCGGGCGGTGGCCTCCGGCGCCCCCGGGGCGAGCCTGGAGAAGGCGCTGGTCGCCTCGGACCGGGCCAAGGTCGCCTGGAACGCGACGGTAGCCGTACGCAACGAGCTGGTGAACGCGTACGACACCGTAAAGAACATGCCGGTCTGACCCGTCCCCGGCAGTGGACTGGGCCCGGCCCCTCAACCGGCTGCGAGAGCTCGCCGCGTGCGTCCCGCGCATCGGCTGGATGCTCGCAATCGTGCTGCTGCTGGCACTCGCCGGCCTGGCCGCGGTGAGCTTGCAGGGACCCGCGTACATGCCGCTGTTCGAGGGGCTCTCGCCGGCCCAGGGCGGCAGGGTGATCGACTCGCTGCAGAAGCTGGGGATCCCCTATCAGCTCAACGCCACCGGCAGCGTGATCGAGGTGCCGCAAAGCGAGCTCGCCCGCGCCCGGCTGAAACTGGGACAGCGGGGCGTACCGGCCAGCCCGGCCTCCAGCGCCTGGAAACAGCTGACACACGATTCCGTGACCACCAGCGCGACCGCCGAGCACGCACTGGACCGCCGCGCCACCGAGGCCAGCCTGGAGCAGGCGATCGAGCGTATCCATGGCGTCCAGGACGCTCAGGTCATGCTGGCCCAGCCGCGCGAGACCCCCTTCCTGCAGAGCCAGCCCAAGCCCAAGGCATCGGTGATCGTCACCGCGGGGCCGGCCGGCATCAGCCATACCCAGGCACAGGCCATCGCGCAGTTGGTCGCGAATGCCGTGCCGGGACTCGACACCCGGCGCGTCACAGTGACCAACCAGGATGGCGAGGTGCTCGCGCCCCGTGCCGACCGTGGCGTCGGACAGGCACAGTCGCAGCTCGCGTTCCAGAACCGCGTCGAGGCACAGACCACCCGGCACATCCGCGCGCTGCTCGAGCCCGTTCTTGGCGCGCGAAACCTGCGCGTTTCGGTCGCTGCCGGGATCGACTTTTCGCAAACCTCGAGTCGCAACGTCAGCTACGGACCGCAGGGCGCGGCCGACCACGTTGAACACGACCAGCAGCGGCGAGTGGGGACGACGCCGGCTCCCGGCGGCGTACCCGGATCACTGTCCAACCAGCCCCCCGGCAACACTTCGGCTCCCCTCAAGCAGCGGACCGCCAAGAGCGGGAGCTCGAGCCGCAAGCCCCTACCCGGCTCGCGCGACGACAAGTGGAACGTCACCTACGAGGTCGGCAGGACCGTCCGCCGAACCCAGGCGCCGCCCTGGGCGCTCAAGAGCCTGTCCGTATCGGTGGTGGTCAACCGCAACGCGCTGGGCAAAAAGGGAAAGACGCAGATCAGCCGCATCCGCGACCTGATCCGGGGCTCGCTGTCCGCCCCCAACCTGTCCGTGGACGTCGTGGCGGTGCCTTTCCGCAGGCACCCGGGCGCTCCGGCAGACAAAGGGCTCATGACCGCCGTGACCGATCCGTCGCTGATTCGTGCCCTGCTGGAGCTGCTCGCCGCGGTGCTGTTCCTGTTCGGCGTCGCCCGTCCCATGGGCCGCTGGCTGGCCGCGCACGCGGACACGTGGCCGGCCACGCTGCGCCCGGCGGGGGTCCCGGCGGGCGCCGCCGGGGAGAGCGAGGCCCACTCTGGCGCGGCCGCGGCGGCGGCGCGGGCAATCAGCAGCCAGGCACAGACCGAGGAACGCCGGCAGGCGGTGCAGGCGATCGCGGTACAGGAACCGGAGAAGGCCGCGGAGCTGATCCGCCGCTGGCTGCAGGACGACCCCCCGGATCCGGCCGGCGCCGAGGATGAGCCGTCATGAGCAGCGGGATGGGCGGTCTGGAGAAGGCGGCGCTGTTTCTCCTGTCGGTGGGCGAGGACACCGCCGCGCGCATCTTCAAGCACCTGGACGACCGGGTTGTCAGCAATCTCTCGAGCGCCATGTCCACCATCCGCGAAATCCCGGACGCCAAGGCGAACGCGGTGATGGACGAGTTCCTGGCCACGCTCAGCAACTCGCCGGGCACCAGCGTGGACAGCTTCCGCTACCTGCGCGAGGTGCTCGACAACTCGCTGGGGGAGCGGCGCGCCGCGGAGCTGATGGACTACGTGATGCGCGGCGGCGGTATCGCCATGACCATGGAAGTGGTGCGGGGTACCGATCCCCGCGCCCTGGCCGAACAGCTGCGCAACGAACGCCCGCAGGCGGTGGCTCTGACCCTGGCACACGTCGACGCCGCCATGGCGGCGGAGGTCATCTCCCGGTTTCCGGAAGAGATGGCGCAAGACGTGGTCTACCGCTATGCGCGGCTCGACGCCGTGCAGCCCACGGCACTGCGCGAGCTCAGCCGCACGCTGGGGGAGCAGCTGTCGGGCCACGCCGGCGAACAGCAGCTCTCCGGTATCGGCGGGACCCGACGTACGGCGGAAATCCTGAACAACCTCGAATCCAGCGTTTCCGAGAAGATCCTGCAAGGCTTGGCCGGGCGGGACGAGGAGACCGCCGAATCCATCCGTGAAAGCATGTTCACCTTCAACGACCTGATGAACCTGGATTCCCTCTCGCTTCAGACCCTGCTGCGCGACGTCTCCAACGAGCAGCTGGCGATGGCCCTGAAGGTGAGCGCGCCGGAGGTCCGCGACCGACTGCTGGAACACCTCAGCGAACGCGCCGCCGCATCGGTGCGCGAGGACCTGGAGGGCGGCCCTCCCATCCGGCGCGCCGACGCCGAGTCGGCCCAAAAGGAAATCCTCCAGGTGGCACGACGCCTCGACAGCGAGGGACGCATCACCATTGCCGGCGACGAGGAACTGCTATGAAGACTCCCACGGCTGCCATGCGCCGGCCCGCTGCCGGTCCGGATGCACCCCGGCACGGGCCAGGTGCCGCCGCCGGCGAATGGCACCACGCATTGGCCCAGGCCGGCAGTGGCAAGGACAGACCCCGGAAGACGCCGGCGGACACCGCCGGAGCGCGCCGCACGGAACCCGACGGCCGACGCCACCGCCGCCGGGATCTCCCGGCAGCAGCGGCCGCGGCAGCCCCACCGCTGCTGCCCGGCGGGAGCGGCGATGCATCCCGGCGCGTGGTGCTGCCGGCGGCCCGCACGCCCGGGACGCCGGATGGTGGCCCTGCCGGCACCGGCGCAGCCCGCACGCCGGGGCGCGGGCCGACCCCCGCTCTCACGGCAAGCAGGACAGCTGCGACGGGCCCGGGCCAAGGGACCGCGTCGGGCACCCGGCCGGGAGAGCGCGGCAGCGGCGCCGGCAACCCGGCGCGGCAAGTTGCCACCGCGGTCGTCCGCGCCGGGCAGCCGGCGTCGGATGCCGCAGCGGGCCACATGCGCGGCAACAACGGCGGGGCGCGGCCGTCGGCGGGCCAACCGCAGCGCTCCGCGGCGGAGGGGCGCCCGCCCCTGCCCGGCACCGCGAACGCCCCGGCCCATTCCGCGCGCGCGCCGCAGCCCGGCGACCCGGGTGACGCCACGCTGGGCAAATCCGGGTCGGCGACGCCGGCGCCGTGGAGCGGCCACCCGGAAAGGGCGCAGGTGTTACGGATGCCGCCGGCACAGTCACCGGCCGGCACCGGCACCGCGGGCGCAGCGCCCCAGGGTCCGGCCGCCGCGGGAACGCCCGCGACCGGACCCGCCCACGGACCCGGCGGTGCCGGTCCCGCGAACCCCGGTGTCGACGCCGGCAGTCCGGCCAACCTGGCGCACGGCCTGTCCGGCCGGATCGCCGGCATGCATCAGGCCGGCGACAGTCACGCCACCCTCAACCTCAATCCGCCGGGGCTTGGGCAGGTCCATGTGCATCTGCGCATGGACGGCAACCGATCGATCCACGTCAGTTTCACGCCGGACAGCCACCAGGCCGCACAGGCCATCAGTCAGAGCCTTTCCCGACTCGGCGATGCCATGAGCCGGAGCGGCTTGCACCTCGGCGGCGCGGAAGTCAATGCCGGCGGAGGCGGGATGCTGCAGGGCGATGGCTCCGGCGGGCAGCAGCCCGGTCATAATGCGCCGCCGGTGATCACGATGCCGCCTCCGACCCGCGACGACCCCGAGCGACAGCAGGACGGGAGCGGTGCAGGAGTGAGCGCGTATGCCTAGGAGCGCGATCGTACACACCGGCAAGGTCGAATCGGCGGACCTCACCGCGCCCGGGCGGGTCGTGCGCGGACGCATGCCGGCGATTGACGCGATCCAGGACCGCTTTGCCCGGCAAGTCCGGCTGGCACTGTTCTCCTACCTCCGCTCCAGCGGCTGCCAGATCTCCGACTCCCGGACGCGCTTCGCCGGTCACGACGAGGTGCTCAAGGACCTCGGCCCCCGGGTGTTTCTAAGCGTGGTCGACGTCAGCGGCCTCAAGTCTCTCGCACTGGTGGGGCTGGACCGTAACCTGGTGGGCGCCGTGGTCGATCAGCTGTGCGGTGCCACCGAACCGGGCGGCGAATTTCCCGGCGACTTCTCGCCCATGGAGCTGAGCGTGGGACACCGCCTGCTCGAGCTGGTCCTGGAGTCGGTGGCCCATGCGTGGCAACCGATCGTCGCGATCCATCCGCAGGTGGTCCGGGTGGAGCAGAACACCTCCCTGATCGCCATCGCCGACTCGCAGGAAATGCTGGTGGTCATGCAGTGCGCGGTGAGCATCGCCGCCGGGGGCGGCGCGATCACGTTCGCCGTGCCCTACACCAGCATCGAGCACCTGCGCGAGCGCCTGTCGAGCCCGGCGTCGCTGGCCGAGACACGCGCCGATGAAGCGGCCGAATGGCAGCACTCCCTGAACGAGCGGCTTGACGAGGTCGGTGTCTCTCTCCATGTGGAGATCGCCGGTGCACGCGTGCCGCTGGCCAGCGTTCGCGACGCCCGGGTCGGCAGCGTGATCCCGATCCGGGTGCGGCGCCGCGCCCTGGTGCGGGCACGTGGAACGATCGTGGCCGAGGCAGCCTACGGTGAGCGAAACGGCGAGCTGGCGATTCGCGTCGGGCGCCTGGCAGATGACAGGGGGAATACCCATGACGGACGAGAAACCGGAGAGTCCCGCCCGCAGCAGACGCAGCAAGTCCGGGACCAGGGGCGGGAACCGGAAGCCGGAGACGGCGGAAACGACCAACTCTGACCACGGCCCGGCGAGCACCGAGGACGCCACCGTCAAGCCAGCTGCCCTCGACCGGCTGGAGGAGTCCGATGCAAGCGGGGGCCCGGCGCTGGCCGACGAGCTGGTCGACGATATCGGCGTGCGCGTATCGGTCGAGCTCGGGCGCTGCGAGCTGGTGGTGCGGGAGCTGCGCGGCCTGTCGCGCGGGCAGGTGCTGCAGCTGGACCGGGGCGTGGGCGAACCGTTCGACGTGCTGGTCAACGGCACCCTATTCGCCCGCGGCGAAGTGGTGGTGATCGACGAGGATCAGTACGGCATACGGATCACCGAGCTGGTCCGGCGCCGCTGATCGGGAGAGCGCCATGACGGACATGAGCCAGGTCTCCAATGCGGCATGGATCGCGCTGGCGTGGCTGGCGGGTCCGGCGCTCGTTCTTTCGCTGACCGTGGGTCTTGCCGTGAGCCTGTTCCAAGCCATGACCCAGCTGCAGGAGAGCACGCTCAGCTTCGCACCCAAGTTCATCGCCTTGTCGGTGCTGATCGCGCTCGCCGGCACTGCCATGTTTCACGGCGTCACCCAGTTCGCGACAGCGCTGTTTCACTCGGTTCCGGAGCTGATCCGTGGCTGAGGCGGCCTCCCGCAATACGGCGCGGGTGACGCCGGTGGCAATCGCCGGGCCCGCGATCATCCTGGTGGTGCTCGCGATGATCGTGGTGCCCATGCCGGCACCGCTGATTTCCTTCCTGTTCGCGCTCAACATCTCGGCAGGACTGGTGATCCTGGCCGCGAGCATCTACATCCTGGGGCCCACCGACCTCACCTCCTTCCCCTCGCTCCTCCTGATCACCACCTTGATGCGCCTGGCCCTCAACGTGGCCACCGCGCGCGTGATCCTGCTGCACGGCTACCAGGGGCCGGATGCAGCCGGCCGGGTGATCGAGTCGTTCGGGCGCTTCGTGGTGGGCGGCAACTACGTGGTCGGATTCATCATCTTCGTGATCCTCGTGGTGATCAATTTCGTGGTGGTCACCAAGGGGGCCGGGCGCGTCGCGGAAGTCTCCGCCCGTTTCATTCTGGACGCCCTCCCCGGCAAACAGATGGCTATCGACGCGGACCTCAACGCGGGCATGCTCTCGCCCCCGCAAGCGGAGAAACGGCGCGACGCCGTGCGGCGTGAGGCGGACTTTTTCGGCGCCATGGACGGGGCCAGCAAATTTATCCGCGGCGACGTCATTGCCGCCATCATCATCCTGATCATCAATCTGGTCGGCGGGCTCGCGGTGGGTATGCTGCAGCATCACCTGCCGCTTGCCGTCGCCGCACGTGACTACACGCTGCTCACGATCGGCGATGGTCTCGCCGCGCAGATTCCATCGCTGACGATTTCCATCGCCGCCGGCATCGTCGTCACGCGGGTCGCCACAGGCGAGGCGGTCGGTGTCCAGGTGGTGTCGCAGATCGCGCGCTATCCCCAGGCGATCGCGGCCGCGGGCGGCCTGATGGCAGTGCTCGGCCTGGTACCGGGGATGGCGCACTGGCCGTTCCTGCTGCTGGCGCTGGGCCTGGGTCTGCTGGCCTGGCGGGCCCAGCGCCAGCGCACGGCTGCGGAGGCGTCGGGGGAGGCGACGGAGGAACAGGCGGCGGATCCGCAGGAGCCGGCCGACGAGGCGTCCGCCGTGAGCGGCGTGGATCCGCTGGGCCTGAAGATCGGCTTCGCGCTGGTCCCGATGCTCGAGCAGGAGGAAGCGCGACTGCTCGACCGGCTCCGCGCGGTGCGCAACCGCTACGGCAACCGCATGGGCTTCCCGGTCCCGCCCGTGCATGTACGCGACAGCAGCGACCTGTCGCCGCAGCAGTACCAGTTCACGATTCGGGGCGCCGCGGTGGCGGAATGGGAGGTCCAGCCCGACCGGTGGCTGGCGATCGAGGGCCCGACGGTTCTCGAGACCCTGGAGAGGGGACAGCGGACCGCGGAGCCGGTGTTCGGCCAGCCGGCCGTGTGGATCGATCCGCAGGACATCGAGCAGGCGGACACCTCCGGCTACACGGTGGTCGACGCTTCCAGTGCGGTCGCCACCCACCTCGGCCAGGTACTCGAGGACTACGGCTGGGAGCTGCTCGGACGCCCGGAAGTGGAGGACCTGCTGGGGCGCCTCGCCGATCGCAGCCCCAAGCTGGCGGAAGAGCTCGGCAATCAGCTCTCCACCAGTACCGTCCGGCGGGTGCTGCAGGCGCTGCTACGGGAGGGGATCCCAATCCGCGACCTGGAGCGCATTGCCGAGGCCATGGCGGAGGTCGCCGCCCAGGGCGAGAAGAGTGTCGAGCCCCTGCTCGCCGCCGTCCGCGTTGCCATCGGCCGCTTTATCGTCAGCCACCTCTGCGGCGACGAACCCGTGGTTCGCCTGGCCGTGATCGAGCCCGAGCTGGAACGCCTGGTGGCGCAGTCGCTGGACACGGCCCGGCAGCAGGGCATCGGCGAGGTGCTGGAGCCGGGAATCGCAGCACAGCTGCAAAGCGCCTGCCGTGACGCGGCCGACACTCTGCGACAGCAGTCCGTCCCGCCGGCCCTGGCGGTGCAGCAGTCGCTGCGGCGCCCGGTGGCGCGTGCCGCGGCCGGGATCATCCCGGTCATCGCACTGGAAGAGATTCCGGAGGACACGCGTCTCAGTGTGGTTCATACGGCGGCACCCAGGGAGGCGTCGTGAGCGTGGCCAGCCGCGAGAGCCTGGACGACGAGGCCGTCGAGCTGTACGGCGGCTGGATCAAGCAGGTGGCGCTGCACGTCAAGGCGCGCATGCCGTGGGCGGAACTGGACGAGCTGATCCAGTGGGGTGTGGTCGGGATGCTGGAAGCGCGCGAGCGGTTCCAGCCCGACAAGGGGCAGAGCTTCAAGGCGTTCGTCACCAAGCGCGTGCGGGGGGCCATGCTCGACGGGCTGCGGCGCGAGGGCACTCATCAGAGACACCGGAACGAGGCCAGCCAGGAGATGGCCGGCGTGGGCGAGCCCGCGGCCCCTGACGATCCGCTCCGGGAGGTCATTCGCCACGACGACCGCGAAAGGCTGGCGGGGGCCCTCGACCGGCTGACCGAACGCAGGCGGCTGGTACTGGCGCTGTACTACTACGAAGGCATGAACAACCGGGAGATAGCGCGGGTGCTGGGGGTCAGCGAGGCCCGCGCTTCGGTGCTGCGCAGGCGTGCTCTCGAGGACCTCGCCCGGTTGCTCGACACCCATACGAACCAGGCGCTCGCCGGGGAAGATACGTGAGACTCTCGTCCGTAATCGGAATCATCGGCGCGATCGGCGTGGTCTTCTACGCGAACCACGACGAGGGCGACCCCGTCGCCGCACTGCTCAAGATGTCCGCCGCCATGGTGGTGTTCGGCGGGACGTTCATGGCCATGCTGATCCAGTTCGAGCTCAAGGGTCTGATCCGGACGCTGAAAGCCCTGAAGTGGCTGGCCAAGCCCCCGGAGAATGATCCCGAAGCGCTGATCGCCAGCTTCGAGAAATGGACGCGGGAGGCGCGCAAGCGCGGAATGCTGGCGCTGGAGCAGACCGTGCACGAACTCCAGGACCCGTTCCTGCGCGAGGGTCTGCAAATGGTCATCGACGGCGTGGAGCTCGAGCCCCTGCGGCGTACCCTGGAAGCCCGCATGGAAACGGACAACCAGGCAGACGAACGGCCGGCCCAGGCCTGGGAGTCGGCGGGAGGGTACGCGCCCACCATCGGCGTTCTGGGGGCAGTGATCGGGCTTATCCACGTCATGCTCAACCTGTCGAACCCGTCCAGCCTCGGCGGCGGCATCGCGACGGCGTTCGTGGCCACGATCTACGGGGTCGGCTCGGCCAACCTCGTGTTCCTGCCCGTGGGCAACCGCCTGAAAAACGTCGCCGAGGACCAGGCACGTTACCGCGAGATGGTCCTGGAGGCGACCCTGCTGCTCGCCGAGGGGGCCAATGCGCAGACGATTCGCACCCAGCTGAAGAGCTTTGTTGCCGGCACGGCCAAGTCCGGCAACGAGGGGGTAGAGGATGAAAAAGCCGCGTAAGGAGAAAGACGAGTCCGAGCGCTGGATGGTCAGCTATGCGGATTTGCTCACCCTGCTGCTGGCATTCTTCATCGTGATGTACGCGATGTCGCAGCGGGACGTGAGCAAGTACAAGATCGCGGCGGAAAGCATCATGCGGGCCTTCCACGGCACGCCCCCCAAGATTGCGAGCGTCTCGGCGCCTTCCGGTCACGGGATCCTGCACCACCAGCCATCGCCGGTACCGCGCCCGGTGGAACACCCGGCCCCGCATGCGCCACACCTGTCCCGGCGCATGCAACGGCAGGTCGCGGCCCAGATCGAGGCGCTGCACAAGGCGGAGAAGGAGCTCAAATCGGTGCTGGGTCCCCTGGTGCAGAAACACCAGGTCAAGCTGCTGAGCGAACCGATGAGCCTGCGCATCCGCCTGAACGCGCAGATCCTGTTCCCCAGTGGCACCGCGAGACTGTCACCGGATGCCCGGAAGGTGATTGACAAGATCGCGCAGATCCTGGCCACGACGCCGCAGAACTTCAACATCGTGGTGCAGGGATTCACCAACAGCCGCCCGATCCACACCAGCCGATTCCGCTCCAACTGGGAGCTCTCGGCGGATCGGGCCGTGAACGTGGTGCACCTGTTCCGCAATAGCGGCATCAAGGGCAGGCGCCTGGCGGCCGAGGGTTTCTCCCACTACCACTCGATCGCGCCCAACCACACCGCCCGGGGGTTGCGCCTGAATCGACGGGTCGAAATCCTGATCCGGGCGCCGGACTCCGCCCGTCATCGGCCAGCGGATGTGCGGTCCGTGGCCCCCCAGGGCCCGGCGGATACCGGCGGCAAGACCACGCCCGCGGCCGGTTCTACCAGGGTGGCGGGCCATGGCGACTGACACGCGCTCCGCAAAAAGGCGCGGCAGCGCCAGCCCGCAGCTCATCCGTCCGCGCTCGGTCGGGCTCGCCGCCGGCCTGGCGTGGGCGGCACTGCATGCTCCGCACAGCGTGACGGCGGTATCCGCGGGCCGCTGGTGCCTGGGCGCGCTGACCATCGCCGTGGCCACCCGCGGCGGACTCGACCTGGCACTCGGAATACTGACCTGGCTGGCCGGATTCGGTCGCTGGTCGTGGCGCATGACGGAGGCGCAGCGCCGTCGCGGCGACCCGGAGGATTCCCGATGAGCTTTCACGCATCCTCTCCGGCGGACCGGGATCTCTCGCGGGGGCCCGCGGCGACAGGCCGGGGCGGGTTTACCGGGATGGCCCACACGGCTCCGCAGGAGCCGGCGCCCGGGGGGCCGGAAACCCGGGACGGCACACCGGAGCCGGAGATTGCCCGTTCACAGGAAAGGGCGGTGCAGGAAGGCCGCCAGACCGGCTACGAGGATGGCTTCGCCGAAGGCCTGCGGGCAGGGCGGGAGGCGGCAGCCGAAGAGCTGCGCCCGGCCCTGGCGGCCCTGGAGCGGCTGCGGGAGCAGATCGAGGCGCCCCTGATCTCGGCGGAAAAACGCCTCGCCGACATTCTCACGGAGGGGGCATTGCACTTGGCGCGCCACGTGATTCGAGCGGAGCTGTCGGCGGACCCGGGAAAGATCTCCGCCGTGGTAAGGGAAGTTCTGGAAGAGGCCGCCGCCGCCCGGACGGCGGGTCAATCGCTGAGCATGCGGGTCAACCCGGCGGACCTGTCACGGGTCGAGCCGATCGCGGATGAGATCGGGGTGGATCTCGAGGGCGATCCGGAGATCGAGCGCGGTGGCGCGCGGGTGACGCTGGCGGACAGCGACGCGAACACGGTTCACCGGATCGAATGGGACGCCCGGCTGGACACCCGCTGGAGCGCCATCGAGGCAAGCCTGATGCCGCCCGGGGAGTAAGCCCCGCGACGGCCGATGTCGGGAGACGGCGTGGTACTACCGGCAGAAAGACTCGAACGTGATCAACGGGGGGTCCCCGCGGCGCAGCGGCTGGAGTCGCTGCTTACCGGCTGCGAACGGCGCAGCCGTGCCCGGCTGGTCCGGGGTCTGGCGATGGACCCGGTACCCCGTTACGGACGGGTCATGCGCTCAACCGGAGAGGTGATGTACGTGTCCGGCCTGCCGGCGCCGATCGGCGCCCGCTGCATGGTGGAATCCGAGGACAGCGGCTGGCTGCCCGCGGAGGTGGTGGGGTTCGAGCACGACGCGCTGCTGCTGATGCCGGAGCGCGGTACCCACGGGATCACCCGCGGGGCGCGCGTGCGCACCCAGGAAGTGGTCCAGGCGCCCGCGGTGGGCGACGCGCTGCTGGGGCGCGTTCTCGACGGCAACGGCGTCCCGCTGGACAACAAGCCCCGCCCACGGCTCGACGAACACTGGCCCCTGTCCGGCCGCCAGCTGAACCCGCTGGAGCGGGCCCGCATCAGCGAACCCTTTGACGTGGGCGTCCGGGTGGTCAACGCCGTCGCGACACTCGCTCGCGGGATGCGCGTGGGGCTGTTCGCGGGCAGCGGCGTGGGCAAGAGCACTCTGCTGGGCATGATGGCCCGGCACGCGCGCGCGGACGTGGTCGTCGCGGCCCTGATCGGCGAGCGCGGCCGCGAGGTGCGCGAGTTCATCGAGGACAACATCGGCGAGTCTCTCGCCCGTTCCGTGGTCATCGCCTCGCCCGCGGACGCCACCGCCCTGGCGCGGCTGCACGGTGCCTACCGGGCCGCCGCCGTGGCGGAATACTTCCGTGCCACCGGACGTCACGTGCTGCTGCTGGTCGACTCGCTCACGCGGCTGGCCATGGCGGCACGCGAGATCGGACTGGCGACGGGCGAACCCCCGGTGACCCGCGGCTACCCTCCGTCGGTATTCGGCCTGCTCTCGTCCTACGTCGAGCGGGCCGGCAACGGCATTTCTGGCCAGGGCTCCATCACCGGCGTCTACACGGTACTGGTGGAAGGCGACGATCACCTCGCCGACCCCGTGGCGGACACGGCGCGGGCCGTGCTCGACGGCCACATCGTGCTCAACCGCAAGCTGACCGAATCCGCGCTCTACCCACCGGTGGACGTGGAGGCCTCGCTGTCGCGCGTCATGCCCGCTGTTACCGGGCCGGAGCACCGGCGCTGCGCGGCCCACCTCCGCGCGCTCTGGGCCAAGCGCGCCGAGAAGCAGGACCTGATTGACATCGGAGCCTACAACCCGGGAGCGGACCCCGTGCTGGACGAAGCGATGCAGCGGGCCGAGGCGATGCAGGCGCTGATCCGCCAGGGGCCCGACGAACACGTGACCCTGGCGGAGAGCATTGCGGCGCTCCGGGAAGCGATGGCGCCGCTGGACGCAAACACGAGAGGGGAGGACGGCAGTGCAGCGTAATACCCTGGCAAGGCTCCGGCTCCTCGCCCTGCGCGACGACCGGCGGGCGTCGGCGGAGGTGCGTACACAGCAGCAGGTACTCCGCGAACTGGAGGAACAGGAGCGGCTGATCGCCGAATACCGGGACAGCATCGCGCGGACCTGGACCGACGCGCCCGCCTGGATGGCGGCCTACGCCGCGGCCTTTGCGCGCGCCGCGGACCACGCATGCGACATGGCCCGGGCGGAACAACAACGGCAGGGACGCATCCTCGAACAGCATCTTGAGCAGTGGCACACGGTCCGGACCCGGCGTCGGCGCATCGAGGAAACCGACGCCCGGGCCCGGCAGCAGCAAGAGCGCAGTCACGAAAAAGACCAGGAGAAGGAACGCCAGGGCCAGTGGCGGCCAGGCCGGGACGGGTCGGGTTAGGGCATACGCACCCCTGCGGCCGGCAACCCGGGGACAGCAGCGAGCACCGACCGGCGGCCCCGGCAACCGTCGCAGCAGCGCGGTCCGGGCCATTTCCCGGACGAACCCCGGGGCAGCGGTGCGGTCAAAGTGCACGCACGCAGCCGCTGGATGCGCTGGCAGGGCGTTTTGGACGCCGCCGGGCATCTTGAACGGCGACCGGAACTGCCCTAGAGTCGTTTTAGGCCAACGTGTTCGCCGCCCGGGCCGCTTCCGGGCGAGAGATGGACGAAGGGGAGCCCAACCCATGACGACCCCCCAGGGAACCGGAACCCGCCACCGCGATGGCTAGCATTCCGGAGCTGTCCAACCCCGCGGACGAGCAATACCAGGCGAGCATCCTTCCCGGCGTCTCGCGGACCTTCGCGCTGACCATCCCGCAGCTTCCGGCGGGCCTGCGGGAGGCCGTGACGAACGCCTATCTCCTGTGCCGGATCGCGGACACGATCGAGGACGATCCCGAGCTGCCGACCGGGGAGAAAGAGGACTTCCACGCCCTGTTCCGCGCCGTGGTCGCCGGCCACGAGGCGGCGCGTGACTTTGCCGAACACGTGCGGCCGCGGCTGTCGGCCGGCACCCCGGAGGCCGAGCAGGAGCTCATCCGCAACACCGAGCGCGTGATCTCGGTGACGCACTCGCTGCGGCCGGCCCAGCAGCGGGCCCTGGCGCGCTGCGTGGACGTCATGTGCACCGGCATGCCCGAGTTCCAGCGCAACAGCCGCCCCGACGGGCTGGACAACCTCGGGGAGATGGACCGTTACTGCTACTACGTCGCGGGCGTGGTGGGCGAGATGCTCACCGAGCTGTTCTGCGACTACTGTCCCGAGCTGGCGCCCAGGCGCGAGGAGATGCTGCGTCTCGGCGTGTCCTTTGGCCAGGGGCTGCAGATGACCAACATCCTCAAGGACACCTGGGACGATCGCTCGCGCGGCGCCTGCTGGCTGCCGCGCGACATCTTCCTGGAAGAGGGCTTCGACCTCGCGCGCCTGGCCGAGGACCGCGGCGCCCCGGGCTTCGCGGCCGGCATGGTGCGGCTGATCGGCATTGCCCACGAGCACCTGCAGGACGCGCTGCGCTACACCCTGATGATCCCGCCCGCGCAGACGGGCATGCGCCGTTTCTGCCTGTGGGCGATCGGCATGGCGATCCTGACGCTGGACAAGATCCACTCCAACCCGGCCTTCACCGCCAGCAACGAGGTGAAGATCTCGCGCCGCGCGGTGCGCGCGACCATCCTGATGACCAATCTCGCCACGGAGCATGACCGCTGGCTGCGCAGCCTGTTTCGCTGGACCGCGCGCAATCTTCCCGACGGCGGCCGGGGTCCGCTGCGGGGATGGCCGCGGGCCTCCGGCGCGGATTCGTCCCCGCAGGACTAGGCGGCATCCCCTCCCCGGTACGAAGGCCGCGATCCGCGGTCCGGAACCGGAACCAGACACGAGCGCGACAAGAGCACGCCCACTGATGAGCAAAGAGACGTTCGCTGCAACGAGCACCGCGCCGGCAGCCGCCGCCGGGCCGCTCCCGGCGCTGTCCCCCTCGCGGGTCGAGGACGCCGTGGCGCGCGCACGCGCGGGCCTGCTGGAGGTGCAGCACCCGGACGGCCACTGGTGTTTCGAGTTCGAGGCGGACTGCACGATCCCCGCCGAGTACATCATGATGATGCACTACATGGACGAGATCGACGCCGACCTCGAGGCGAAGATCGCCAACTACCTGCGGCGCAAACAGAACCGGAGCGACGGCGGCTGGCCGCTCTACTACGGGGCGGAGATGGAGATCAGCTGCTCGATCAAGAGCTACTTCGCGCTCAAGCTCGCCGGCGACGACCCGGACGCGCCGCACATGAAGCGGGCCCGCGAGGCGATCCTGGCCAAGGGCGGCGTGGTCAACGCCAACGTGTTCACCCACATCGCGCTGGCGCTGTTCGGTGAGGTCCCGTGGCGCGGGGTGCCGTTCATCCCGGTCGAGATCATGCTCCTGCCGCGCTGGTTCTTCTTCCAGCTGAGCAAGGTCTCGTACTGGTCGCGCACCGTGATGGTGCCGCTGTTCATCCTGTGCACGCTCAAGCCGCGCGCCCGCAATCCGCGGGGTGTCTCCATACGGGAGCTGTTCACGGTTCCGCCCGAGGAGGAGACCCGCTGGTTCAAGTCCCGATCCTTCCTCAACCGCGTGTTCCTCCTGCTCGACAGGTTCGGCCGCGGCATCGAGCCCCTGATCCCCAAGGGCATGCGCGCGCGCGCCATGCGCAGGGCGGAGGCCTGGTTCACCGCGCGCCTCAACGGCGAGGGCGGCCTGGGAGCGATCTTCCCGGCAATGGTCAACGCCTACGAGGCGATGGACGTGCTGGGCTACGACCCGGACCATCCATACTGCGTCACCGCGCGCGAGGCGCTGCGCCAGCTGCTGGTGATCAAGGAGGACGAGGCCTACTGCCAGCCCTGCGTGTCGCCCGTGTGGGACACCGCCTTCGGCTGCATGGCCCTGCAGGAGGAGGCCGGCGGCGACACGCCCGAGCCTGCGCGGCGCGGGCTGGAGTGGCTGGCCGAACGCCAGCTCACCGACGCTCCGGGCGACTGGCAGGTCAACCACCCCGACCTGCCCGGCGGCGGCTGGCCCTTCCAGTACCGCAACGACTACTACCCGGACCTGGACGACACCGCGCTGGTCGCCTGGTCCATGCACCGTACCGGCGACAGCCGTTTCGACGAGCCCATCCGCCGGGCCACCGACTGGCTGGCGGGGATGCAGTCGAAGAACGGCGGCTTCGCCGCGTTCGATTCCGACAACGACCACTACTCCCTGAACGAGATCCCGTTCGCCGACCACGGCGCCCTGCTCGACCCGCCCACCAGCGACGTCAGCGCGCGGGTGCTGGCGCTGCTGGGCCGGCTCGGGCGGCCGCAGGACGAGCCGGTCAAGCGCCGCCTGGTCGGGTTCCTGAAGAACGAGCAGGAAGCCGACGGCTCCTGGTACGGCCGCTGGGGCACCAACTACGTCTATGGCACCTGGTCCACGCTCATCGCCTGCGAGCAGGCGGGCATCTCCCCGGACGAGCCCTGGGTGCGCAAGGCCATCGACTGGCTCAAGCGCATGCAGCGCGACGACGGCGGCTGGGGCGAGGACAACGGCACCTACGAGGTGCCGCCGCACGGCCACCGGGGCTACGCCAGCACGCCCTTCCATACCGCCTGGGCCATGCTCGGCCTGATGGCCGTGGGCGAGGGCGACAGCCCCGAGGTCCACCGCGGCGCCGACTACCTGATCCGCACCCAGAGCGAGGAGGACGGGCTCTGGCACACGCCCTGGTACTCGGCACCCGGCTTCCCGCGCGTGTTCTACCTGAAGTACCACGGCTACGACGCGTACTTCGGCTTCTGGGCCCTGGCCCGCTACCGCAACCAGCTGCGCGAGGCCCGGAGCTGAAGCACGTCGGCATCGTCGTCGCGATCCCGCGGGAAGCACGCTGTCTCGCGGCGCGCGCCACAGCCGGCGGGATCCGGTCGATGGGTCCCGGCACCCTGCTGCGCGTGGCCGGCGTCGGCCAGCTCCGGGCCGGCCGGGCGGCGGACGCGCTGGCCGATGCCGGGGCATCGCGCCTGGTCAGCTGCGGGTTCGCCGGCGGGCTCGACCCCGGTCTGCGCCCGGGGGAGGTGGTGCTTGCCGGGACGGTCATCTGCCCCGGCGGGGAAACCCTGCCGACCGACCCCGGCTGGCAGGACTGGCTCGCGGGCCGCCTGGAGGGTGTCCGGCGCGGCGCGTTGCTGAGCGTCGCGGCGCCGGTGGCCGAACGCGCCGCCCGGCAGCGCCTCCACCAGGCTCACGCGGCCCTCGCGGTGGATATGGAAAGCGCCGCGGTGGCGCGCGTGGCCGCGCGCCGGGGCCTGCCCTTCGCCGCCCTGCGGGTGGTGCTCGATCCCGCGCAGATGTCTCTGCCGGACGCCGCCCTGAGCGCGCTGGACCCGGCCGGGCGGTTGCGTGCGGGGCGCCTGGCCGGCTCCCTGCTGCGAAGCCCCGCGCAGGTCGTGCCCCTGCTGCGCCTGGCGCTGTACACTCGCCACGCGGAGGCCGCCCTGCGCGGCCTGGCGCGGAAACTGGAACAGGGTTGGGGGCCGTCGTGACGACGCTGATCACCGGGGCAACGGGGTTCGTCGGATCCTCCGTGCTGCGGCACCTGCTCGATGCCGGGCACGAGGTGCGCGCGCTGGTGCGCCCGCGCAGCGATCCGCGCAACCTGGCGGACCTGACGCTCGAGCGCGTCGCGGGCGATCTCACCGACGCGGCCTCGCTGCGGCGCGCGCTCGAGGGCTGCGACGCGCTGTTCCACGTGGCCGCGGATTACCGCCTCTGGACCCCCGATACCGGCACCCCCTACCGGGTCAACGTCGACGGCACGCGCGAGCTGATGCACGCAGCGCTGGATGCCGGCGTGCGCCGGATCGTCTACACCAGCAGCGTGGCCGTGCTGGGCCTGAACGCCGACGGCTCGCCCGCGGACGAGGACACCCCGGTGTTGCCGGCGGACATGATCGGCCACTACAAGCGTTCCAAGTATCTCGCCGAGGAGGTGGTACGCGAACTGGTCCGCACCCGGGACCTGCCCGCCGTGATCGTCAATCCCTCGACCCCGGTGGGACCACGCGACACCCGCCCGACCCCCACCGGCCAGATGATCCGCGACGCCGCGGCCGGCCGGATGCCCGCCTTCGTGGACACCGGCCTGAACATCGTGCACGTCGACGACGTCGCCGCCGGGCACCTGCTGGCATACGAGCGCGGAAAGATCGGCGAGCGCTACGTCCTGGGCGGCGAGGACCTGTCCCTGCAGGAAATCCTGTCGGAGATCAGCCGCCTGACCGGCCGCCGGCCGCCGCGGGTACGCCTCGCGCCCGCCCTGATCATGCCGGTGGCGTATGCCGCTGAGGCGTGGGCCAGGGTCAGCGGACGCGAGCCGCTGGTCACGGTCACCGGCGTGCGGCTGGCGCGCAAGCGGATGTTCTTCTCCTCCGGCAAGGCGCGACGGGAGCTGGGCTACAGCACGCGCCCGGCCAGCGAGGCCCTGGCCGACGCGGTGCGCTGGTTTCGGGAGAACGGGTAGCTGCTCAGCTGGTCTTGGTCCGGCCGCGCAGGCTGACCACGGCGCCGTCCTGGCTCGCTCCGGGTTCCTGCCGGAAGCGCTCGATCGTGGCCCGGATGCCCGCCGCGTCGAGGCCGGCATCGGTGAGCTGGTCCTCGCGCGAGCCGTGCTCGATGAAGCGATCCGGCAGCCCGATGGTGAGCAGGTCCACGTGCATCCGGCTCGCCGCCAGGTACTCGCCGACCGCGCTGCCCGCCCCGCCGGCGACGACGTTGTCCTCGACCGTCACCAGCATCTCGTGCTCGCGCGCGAGCTTGCGGATCATCTCGCGGTCGAGCGGCTTGACGAAGCGCATGTTGACCACCGTGGCGTCGAGCGCCTCGGCCACCTCCAGCGACGGCGCCAGGATCGCGCCGAACGCCAGGATCGCGATGTGCTTGCCCTTGCGACGGGTCTGCGCCTTGCCGATCGGCAGCGCCTCCATCTTGTCCTCGACCGGCACGCCGGGGCCGTTGCCGCGCGGGTAGCGCACCGCCGCCGGCTGATCGAGCTGGAAGCCGGTGTAGAGCATCTGCCGGGTCTCGTTCTCATCCGCCGGAGCCATCACCACCATGTTGGGCACGCAGCGCAAATAGCTCAGGTCGAAGGCGCCGTGATGCGTCGGGCCGTCCGCCCCCACCACGCCGGCGCGGTCGATCGCGAACAGCACCGGCAGGTTCTGCAGCGCCACGTCGTGGATCAACTGGTCGTAGGCTCGCTGCAGGAAGGTCGAGTAGATCGCCACCACCGGCTTGAGCCCGTCGCAGGCCATGCCGGCCGCGACCGTCACGGACTGCTGCTCGGCGATGGCGACGTCCAGGTAGCGGTCGGGGAAGCGCTTCTCGAACTCGACCAGTCCGGAGCCTTCGCGCATCGCCGGTGTGATCCCCATCAGGCGCGGGTCGCATCCGGCCATGTCACACAACCACTTGCCGAACACCTGGCTGTAGCTGGGCGAGGACGGCTTGCCCGACTTCTTGATGCCCACCTTGGGGTCGAACGGCTTGACCCCGTGGTAGGCGACCTGGTCGGCTTCGGCGTGCCGGTAGCCCTTGCCCTTGCGCGTGATCACGTGCAGCAGCCGCGGGCCGGTGTGGCCGCGCAGGTTCTCGAGAGTCTGCACCAGCGTCGGCAGATCGTGGCCGTCGATCGGGCCGAAGTAGTTGAAGCCCAGCGCCTCGAACAACGCCCCCGGGACCAGCATCCCCTTGGCGTGCTCCTCGAACCGCTTGGCGAATTCCCACGCCGGCGGCATGTGCTTGAGCACCTGCTTGCCGCCCTCGCGCAGCGCCGAATAGATGCGCCCGGAGGTCGTGCGCGCGAGGTAATTGGTCAGAGCGCCGACGTTGGGCGAGATCGACATGCGGTTGTCGTTGAGGATCACCAGCAGGTCCGGGCGCAGGTCGCCGGCGTTGTTCATCGCCTCGTAGGCCATGCCGCAGGTCATCGCGCCGTCGCCGGTGATGGTCACCACCTTGCGGTTGGCACCGGTGCGCTGGGAGGCGATCGCCATGCCCAGGGCCGCGCCGATCGAGGTCCCCGCGTGCCCGACGCCGAAGGTGTCGTACTCGCTCTCGGCCCGGCGCGGGAACGGCGCCAGGCCCTCCCACTTGCGGATGGTCCCGAGCTGCTCGCGGCGCCCGGTGAGGATCTTGTGCGGGTAGGCCTGGTGGCCCACGTCCCAGACGAGTCGGTCCTCCGGGGTGCTGAACACATAGTGCAGCGCAATGGTGAGCTCCACCGTCCCCAGGCCCGCGCCCAGGTGGCCGCCGTTGGCGGCGATGGTGTCCAGCAGGTAGTCTCGCAACTCCTCTGCAAGCTGCTCCAGGTCGCTCCGGTCGAGCGCTCTCACGTCCGCCGGCTTGTCAATGCTTTGCAGCAGAGGGTAGGGCATTCGGTGTTCTCCCCGCTCCATGGTTCGGGATTTGGCCACCGAAGCGGCGGAAAGGTTCCGCGCTCCGTTGCGCTCCCGCCATCGTATCGTAATGACAACAGTCCGCGGCCGCACCATGCAAAAGTGTACGGCCTCGCGTATCCTTTATTACATAACTTGATACCAATGTAGTTCAAATGCTAAAAGTCCCGCAAAGTCGGCACACGGCGGTCCCCGGGCAACGCCCGGCGGCTCGCGGGAGATGATCCCGGCCGCCGCTCCCTGATACGGTGTGCGCGGCGCGGGACGCGCCCGGCAACCGCGCCAGGCCCGCAGCGCCGCGGCGGCGGCCGGGGCACGCCGGAAGACCAAATGCGGAGCAGGTTATGGAAGCGACTCTCGCACAACCCCGTGGATTCTGCGCCGGCGTCGTGCGCGCCGTGGACATCGTCGAGCGCGCCCTCGAGCGCTATGGAGCTCCGGTCTACGTGCTGCACGAGATCGTGCACAACGGGCACGTGGTGCGGGACCTGGAGAGCCGCGGCGCCATCTTCGTGGAGTCTCTGGACGAGATTCCGCGGGGTGCGGTGACCATCTTCAGCGCCCACGGCGTGTCGCGCTCGGTGGTCATGGAGGCCGATTCCCGCGGCCTCGAGGTGATCGACGCCACCTGCCCGCTGGTCACCAAGGTGCACAAGCAGGCGCAGCGCTTCGATCTCGACCGCCGTGAACTGATCATCATCGGCCACGTCGGCCATCCCGAGGTGGAGGGCACGCGCGGCTCGATCAACGGCCCGGTGCACGTGCTGTGCTCGGTCGAGGAGGTGGAGCAGCTGGCGGTACAGGATCCCTCCCACCTGGCCTACGTGACTCAGACGACGCTCAGCCTGGACGACACGCAGGCCGTGGTGGAGGCGCTCAAGCGCCGCTTCCCCGAGATCCGCGGGCCCGGGCTCAAGGACATCTGCTACGCCACCCAGAACCGGCAGAACGCGGTGCGCGAGCTCGCCGCCCACTGCGACGTAATGCTGGTGGTGGGCGCGCGCAACAGCTCGAACTCCAACCGGCTGCGCGAGGTCGGGGAACAACAGGGCACCCGCGCCTATCTGATCCAGAGCGAGGACGACATCGATCCCTCCTGGTTCGACCAGGATTCGCGCATCGGAATCACGGCGGGAGCGTCCGCCCCGGAGGTCCTGGTCCAGCGCGTCCTGGACCGGCTCAAGGGCCTGGGCCTGACGGACGTGCAGGAAGCGGACGGCATCCACGAGGTCACGACCTTCGCCCTGCCGTCCGCGGTGTTATAGGTGCCATAGGTGCTATAGTCGTGGTTTGAAAAATACGTCCCGTATTTTTCGAACCTCGTCGGGCCGGACCACGCGCCGACCCCGGCGATTGGCGAAAATCCGGGACGCATCTCCCGCGACCGCCGACATTTTCGAGTGTACGCGGCGGGCGGAACGACCTCCCGCCCCGGCCACAAGGAGAAGGCATGGGCATACCGCTGATCCAGCAAGCGAGAGTTGCCAGTTACATCATCGGCAAGAAGCTCAAGGGTGAGAAGCGCTACCCGCTGGTTCTCATGCTCGAGCCCCTGTTCCAGTGCAACCTGGCCTGCCCGGGTTGCGGCAAGATCGACTACGAGCAGGACATCCTCAAGCAGCGCATGAGCGCCGAGGACGCGCTCGGCGCGGTGGACGAGTGCGGCGCGCCGGTGGTCTCGATCCCCGGCGGCGAGCCGCTGATCCACAAGGACATCGTGGAGATCGTCGAGGGCATCATCGCGCGCAAGAAGTTCGTCTACCTGTGCACCAACGCCGTGCTGCTGGAGAAGAAGCTGCACCTGTTCGAGCCCTCGCCCTACCTGACGTTCTCGGTACACCTGGACGGCGACCGCGAGCGCCACGACGAGTCGGTCGATCGCGAGGGCGTGTTCGACAAGGCGGTCTCGGCCATCCGCACCGCCGCGGAGCGGGGCTTCCGGGTGAACGTCAACTGCACCCTGTTCGACGGCGAGGACCCCGAGCGGGTGGCGCAGTTCTTCGACCACGTCTCCACGCTGGGAATCGAGGGCATCACCGTCTCGCCGGGCTACAGCTACGAGCACGCGCCCGACCAGGACGTGTTCCTGCCCCGCACGCGCAGCAAGGAGCTGTTCCGGGAGATCTTCCGCAACGGCAAGCAGCGGAAGAAGAAGTGGCCGCTGAACCATTCGAGCCTGTTCCTGGACTTCCTGGCGGGCAACCAGGCCTACGAGTGCACGCCCTGGAGCAACCCGACCTACAACATCTTCGGCTGGCAGAAGCCGTGCTACCTGCTGGTCGACGAGGGCTACGCGTCCAGCTTCCGTGAGCTGATGGAAGAGACCGAGTGGGAGCACTACGGCTTCGGGCGCAATCCCAAGTGCGACAACTGCATGGCGCACTGCGGCTACGAGGGAACCGCGGTGGAGGACGTGTTCCGTCATCCGCTCAAGGCCTTCATGAAGTCCCTGAGCGGACCGCGCACCGAGGGCCCGATGGCCCGCGAGCTGCCGATCCGCTACGACCCGGAGAACCCCCCCGCTCCGGCGGCCGTCAACGAGGTGCGGGTGCCGGTGGAGGATATCTCGCGCCGGTACGGCAATCGCTGAGTGCCCTGGCTCGACCTCGCGCTTCCCGGCTGCCTGATGTGGCTCGGCGTGCTGCTGGTCCCCTGGCAGCCGTGGCGGGTGCGCGAGCGGCTCGAGGCCGACCCGGGTGCGCCGGAGCCTTCCCTGGATGACGTCACGGTCCTGATCCCCGCGCGGGACGAGGCGGACGTGATCGGCGAGACCCTCGCGGGCCTCGGCGAGCAGGCGCCGGGCGCCCGCGTGGTGGTGATCGACGACGGCTCGAGCGACGGCACTGCCGCCAGGGCGCGCGCGGCCGGCGCCGAGGTGATCACCGGAAGCCCCTTGCCCGAGGGCTGGGCCGGCAAGCTCTGGGCCCTCGAGCAGGGCCGGCGGACGGTCGACACCCCCCTGATCCTGCTGCTCGACGCCGACATCCGCCTGCGGCCGGGCACCCTCGCGGCGATGCGCGCCCGGCTGCGCCGCGAGCGGCTGCAGCTGGTCTCGCTGATGGCCGAGTTGCGCATGCACAGCCCCTGGGAGCGCATGCTGCTGCCGGCCTTCGTGTTCTTCTTTCGCCTGCTCTACCCGTTCGGCCTCGCCAACGATCCGCGCCGGCGCACGGCCGCGGCGGCCGGCGGCTGCCTGCTGCTGGAGGCGGCCGCGCTGGACCGGGCCGGCGGGTTCGCAAGCCTGCGGGGAGCGATCATCGACGACTGCTCCCTGGCGCGCCGGATCAAGGCCGCCGGCGGGCGCACCTGGGTGGGGCTCAGCCACGCCGCGATCAGTCTGCGCCGCTACGAGCGCCTGTCCGCGATCCGCGACATGGTGGCGCGGTCCGCCTACACGCAGCTGCGCTACTCCGCATTGCTGCTGGCGCTGTGCACCGTGCTGATGGTCGCCGCCTTCTGGCTCCCGCTGGCCGCGCTGGCTGGCCCGGCGCCGGCACGATCGGTGGCGCTGGTGTCCCTGGCCGCCATGGCCACGGCTTACCTGCCGACGCTGCGCTTCTACCGGCTCCCGGCGTGGTGGTGCCTGGCGCTGCCGGTGATCGGCGGCTGCTTCCTGGCGATGACCTGGATTTCGGCGCTACGCTACTGGCGGGGCGAGCGCTCGCGCTGGAAGGGGCGCGTCTACCAGCGCGGCTGAGCCGCGCCGGGTCTCCGCGCTCCGCCGCCACGGGATTCGCGCAAGGGGATCTCCTGCCCGCCGCCGGCGGGCGGGCACGGAACGTCACGGGGATCGAGCACGGAGATGTCGGCACCTGCCACGGACCTGCCACGCAAGCGGCAAACGCCGCGCCGGGACGCGCCGCTGCGCTGCCTGTTCGCCGTCCACGACTGGGGCCTCGGCCACGCCACCCGGGACCTGCCGCTGATCCGGGCGCTGGCCGACGCCGGCCACGCGGTCACGGTGCTCTCCACCGGCCGGGCGCTGACCCTGCTGCGGCAGGAACTCGGCGGGCGCTGCGAGTATTTCGACTACCCGGATATGCCCAAGCCGCTGGGCCGCACGGCCGCGGGGTTCTACCTGCGGATGAGTCTGAGCATGCCGCGCGTGCTGTGGCTGTTCCGCCGCGAGCGCGCGCTGACGCGCCGGCTGGTGAGTGAACGGAGCTTCGACCGGGTGATCTCCGACAGCCGCTTCGGGGTGGTCTCCACCGAGGTGCCCAGCTACTACATCTTCCATTCCCTGCGCCAGATCATGCCGCGCCCGCTGCGGCCGTTCGACCGGCTGGTCGAGCGCAACCAGCGCCGGATGCTCTCCGACGCGCGCCTGGTGCTGGTCCCGGACCAGGAGGTGGATGGCATCGCGGGCCGCCTGTGTCACGACCTGGCCTGCGACTGGAGCGAGCGCGCCGCCTACCTCGGTATCCTCTCGAGCGTGCGCGCCGATCCGGTGGCCCCCGACGTCGACGTCTTCGTCAGCGTCTCGGGCGCGGAGCCGCAGCGCAGCTACTTCGAGCGGACGGTGCTGGAGCAGGTCCCGCGGCTCCGGGGACGCCGGGTGGAGGTGGCCCTTGGCCGCCCGGACCTTCCCTACCGCCGCTGGCAGCACGGCGACGCCACCGTGCATAGCTATCTCGATCGGGCCGGGCAGCAGCGCATGCTCAACCGGGCGCGGCTGGTCGTGACGCGCTCCGGCTACACCACCCTGATGGAGCTGGCCGAGCTGGGCCGGCGTGCGCTGCTGGTGCCGACCGTGGGCCAGAGCGAGCAGGAGTACCTGGCCGACTACCATCATCGCCGCGGGCACGCCCACGCGGTCCGCCAGTCCGAGCTCGACCTGGCGCGCGATGTCCCGCTCGCGGAACGCACGCCGGGCCTGCCGCGCGCGCACCCGACGGCGGAATCAGTCCGTCGGTTCCTGGAGCTGGTCGGCGCCGGCGCTGGCGCGCACGAGGTCGCGGCGCAGCCAGAACAGGACGGGCAGGCACAGTAACCAGATGCACGCGGTCCAGACCAGGCGGAAGCCGAGCAGCATCGCCAGCCCCTCGGTGAAGCTGTAGCCCCAGGCCTGGGCGGCGCCCATACCCGCGATCTCCACCACCCCCACCTGGCTGGTCACACCGCCGAACACCAGCGCGATGGAGAGCGAGAAGGCGTAGATGCCCGCGGCCTGGACGAAGCCGAGCCGCGCCACGCCCACGCCGTGGCTGATGGTGTAGAACGCCATGATCAGCGCACCGATGTACAGCACGGTCAGCCAGCCCCGGCGGGCGAGGATGCGCAGGTCGGCAAGTATCGCCAGGGCCTGCAGGAACTCCACCGGTGCCCGGGCCGGCAGCTTCAGCCTGCGCGTCACCCGGGCGGCCCCGCGACGCAGCCCGCGCCAGCGCGTCAGCACCAGGACCACTGCCACCAAGCCGGAGATACAGGCGAGCGCCAGCGGCCGCAGCCAGGGCCAGCCGTGCACGCCGGTGATCGCCAGCGCCAGGAACAGCAGCCCGGCCTCGAACACCAGCATCAGGGTGGTGACCGCCGCCGAGCGGTACAGTCCCGAACCCTGCAGGCGCTGCAACAGGTAGTTCTGGGCGTAGATCCCGAGCGGCAGAGTGAGCGTGAGCTCGCCGACCGCGTAGGCAAGCAGCACGTGCCGCCAGTGGGCGTGGATCCGCAGCTCGTTCAGGAAGCCGCGGAACTGCAGGCCCTTGAGCGCCAGGTAGGCGGCCGCCAGCGCGAGCGCCCAGAGCAGATACGGCACGGGTATCCGGGTAATCCGCGCAAGCATCTGCGGCACGTCCGACAGGCTCACCGCCGCCGCCAGGAGGCCGCCCGCGAGCAGCAACGGCACCGCCACCTTGGGCTGGCGCACCAGCTGCCAGAGCCGCCGCAGCCGTCCTCTCATCGGCATCCGTCCCGGTAGAGCCCGGGGTGGACCGACGCGATCGAGTCCAGCTCGTTGCGGAAATAGCGCAGCAGCTCCTCGGCCCCGCCGCGGTCGGCGCGACGGCGCCAGAACGCGACGCACTGCTGCACCCGTTCCTCCCGGCGGGCCGGATCCAGCAGCAGCGGGTCCACGGGTATGCCCTCGGCCTCGCAGCGGGTCGCCGTCTCGCCCAGGTACCGTTCCAGGGCCCGCGGCGCGGATCCCGACAAGTCGAGGCCCCGCTCGCCGAAATGGCGGGCCGCCAGATGGCTGGCGTTGACGGCCCACTGCTGCAGGATGGCCCGGCCGGCCATGGCGTCGGTCTCCCGGCGGGAGCGTCCGCGCAGGTCCATGCGCGGCTCCCCCACCCGGATGAGCACCCGCGGCCGGCCCGGGCGCATGGAGTCGTAGCTGAGCGCGACGGGCAGCACCGGGGCGATCCGCGCGGGTGTGTTCAGCAGGTGATGCAGCGCGCGCCGCGGCCGGCCGAAGCGCCCGTCGCGGGAGACCGTGCCCTCGGGCTCCAGCACCACCGTTTCGCCGGCCTCCAGCAGCTCCACGAACACCTGCAGCTGGCGTTCGATGATGTCACGCTCGTGCGGCTGCAATGCCCGCAACGCCGCCAGCGTCGAGCGCCGGAAGGCCCGGCGCCCGGCGAGCAGCTCGCGCGGCGCGCGCAACGCGTCGCGCACCGACAGCGACGCCTCCGGCCGGCCGAGCTCCCGGGCGATGGCCTCCGCCGATTGCGGGCGCAGGACCTCCGCCAGGGGCCGGTCGCCGAGCACCGCCAGCACGTCGGGCAGCAGCTCGCCCGTGCTGTGCTCCGGGATCCGCCGGATCGGGCGCAGTCCCAGCCCGCGCAGCACCGGGCCGATCGACAGCCGGTACAGCGGTGCCCGCAGCACCCGCGGCCAGTGCGGCAGATAGGCTCCGAGAAAGCCCGGACGGAACAGGTCCTCGCGCGCGACGAAAAAGGGCGCCACGCCCTCGAACCGCAGCCGCAGCCGCCGTCGCTGCATCAGCAGGCTCCCCAGCAGGGGGCCGTCGGTGTCGTAGCGGTGATTGGCGATGACCAGCGCGCCGGGCGCGTGGCGCAGGTGCTCCCGGCCGAACGTCTCGACCTCGAAGCGCGCCTCGGCCACGGCGCAGATCAGCATGCCCAGCAACGCCGGGGCCGGCTTCTCCCACCAGCGAAACCCGGCGCGTCCGTCACCGGGTGCCACCTGGTCCACGGTCTGCCCGTTTCGTTCCATATCCGTACGCAATCGGAGAGCAGGACGCAGCGCAGCTGCCCGTTGCGGCGCCGACCCCCGGGCGGGCCGGCAGCGACGGCGACCACAGCCGTTGCGACGGGCACGCGCCGCCGCGACGGGCGCTTTCCTGCGGTGATGCGACCCGGGCCTAGCTCGCCAGACGCTGCAGGCCGTGCGCGCCCTGCAGGCGCCGGAACTGCATCGCCTCGTCAGTCACCGGCGTGTAGCGCAGCTTCAGCAGGTCCATCACGTAGTTCTGGTGCACGCGCCACGGCTCCTTGTCGGCCTGCCTGGGGAACAGGTGAACGGCACGCTGCACGTAGCCTGAGCTCAGGTCCAGCAGCGGCTTGGTTTCCAGGTTCGGGTCGTCGTTGTGCGGATAGCACCACGCGTAGCCGTGCCGGTCCATGTAGTTGATCAGGCGGCAGGCGTACTCGCAGGTGAGCTCGCTCTTGAGCGTCCAGGAGGCGTTGGTGTAGCCGATGACCGAGGTCAGATTGGGCACCTCGTCGAGCATCATCCCCTTGTAGCTGAGGTGCTTGCCCGGCTCGACCCTGGTGCCATCGACGAACAGCTCGGCGCCGCCGAAGGCGATCATCTCCAGCCCGGTGGCGGTGACGATGATGTCCGCCTCCAGCTCCCTGCCGGACTGGAGCCGGATCCCGTTCCCGGTAAAGCTCTCGACCCGGTCGGTAACCACCGAGGCGCGTCCCCCGCGCAGGGCCCGGAACAGGTCCGCATTGGGCACCAGGCACAGGCGCTGGTCCCACGGGTTATAGCGCGGCCGGAAGTGCGCGTCGAGATCGAAGTCCGGTCCCAGCTCCTCGCGCAGCTGCGTCCGCAGCATCTTCTTCACCGTCTCCGGCCGGCGGCGGCTGAGCTGATAGAAGAGCATCGTCATGACGATGTTCTTGGTCCGCGTGAGCCGGTAGACCACCGACTCGGGCAGCAGCTTGCGCAGGCGGTCGGCGAAAGCGTCCCGGTCCGGGCGCGAGACCACGTAGGTGGGCGAGCGCTGCAGCATGGTGATGTGCGCGGTTTCTTCCGCCATCGCGGGGATCAGGGTCATGGCGGTCGCGCCGCTGCCGATGACGATCACCCGTTTGCCCCGGTAATCGAAGTCCTCCGGCCAGTGCTGCGGATGCACCACCGGCCCGCGAAAGCGCTCGCGGCCCGGGAAGTCCGGGGTGTGCCCGCGCTCGTAGCGGTAGTAGCCGCTGCACCACATCAGGAAGCTGCAGGAGAAACAGGCGGTCTCACCGGAACCCGTCTCCGCCTCGACCTCCCAGCAGGCATGGCTGGAAGACCAGGCCGCCCGCCTGACGCGGTGGTTGAAGCGGATGTGCCGGTCGATGCCATTCTCGCGCGCGGTGTCAAGGATGTAGTGACGGATCGACGGTCCGTCGGTGACCGTCTTTTCACCGGTCCACGGACGAAACCGGTAGCCCATGGTGAACATGTCCGAGTCCGAGCGGATGCCCGGATAGCGGAACAGGTCCCAAGTGCCGCCCATGTTGCTGCGGCTCTCGAGGATTACGTAGCTCTTGCGGCCGCCGCAGTCGTTCTGCAGATGATAGGCCGCGCCGATGCCGGAAAGGCCGGCGCCGACGATCAGCACGTCGTAATGCTCGGTCTTCATTTCGCGTGCTCACTGCGTCAACTGATTGAAACGCATCATGCCATCTCGCGCCGCGCCCGTCATGCATGGTGCGTCCGGCGGACCGCGGAACCTACCTCAATTAGTAAAACGGGATGCTACCCGAGCGCGATCCCGGCCGCCAGCGGCGCCCGGCCGTCACAGCGCGGAAGCGAACAGCTTCGCCGCCATGATCACCACCGCGATCGCGACCACGATCCGGATCCACTTCTCGCCGCCCCGGATCGCCAGGCGGGTCGCGATCCAGGCGCCGGCCGCGTTGCCCACCGCCAGGGTCAGGCCCAGCAGCCAGTCGACCTGGCCCCGCCACAGGAAGATGCCCAGGGCGGGCAGCGTGTACACCAGGATGATGAACACCTTGTGCACGTTCACGCGCACCAGGCTGATCTGCAGCAGGCGCTGCAGACCCGCCATGAAGATGAAACCCACCCCGATCTGGATGAACCCGCCGTAGAGGCCGATGCCGAACATGACCGGGTAGACCAGCACGCGGCGCCAGCCGCCGGGCCCGCCGCCACCCGTGGACCGGGACGCGGGCAGGAACAGGGCGATCACACTCAGCACCAGTACCACCGACAGAACCTGCTGGAACGCGCTGTTGTCCATGTGGGACGCGAGCCAGGCGCCCACCAGCGATCCGGGCAGCGCGGCGAGGGCCAGCTTCATGCTGGTCGGGAAGCTGCCGCGCTCATGCCGGCGGAAGCCGTAGACCGCGGTGGCGTTCTGGACGGCGATGGCCACCCGGTTGGTGCCGTTGGCGGTGAGCGGGTCCACGCCCAGGAAGATCAGCACCGGCACCGAGAGCATCGAGCCGCCGCCCGCCAGCACGTTGATGATCCCGGCGGCCGTGCCGGTGCCGAACAGCAGAGCGCTCTGCAGGGGAAGGTTCATGCCAGGCCTTTAGGGCTTTTCGTTTGTCACGGGCGCACTGCCGCGCAGTTTGCCGCATTTCCCGCGACGGGGAAACCGGCCGTGTGCCACCTCACCGGCTGGAGCAGGGACCCCTGGATTTTCGGTGCCTATTCGGCCGCCCTGCCCGACCACCATGCCCTCAAGGAAGACCTGGCCCGGCCGCTCGGTCCGCGCGTGCATTGCGCCGGCGAGGCCACCGTCGGGGACGACTTCGCCACCGCCCACGGCGCCTGGAACTCCAGGCTACGCGCGGCCGGGGCGATGGTACGGGCCCTCGGTGGAGCTGCCGGAGCCGGCGGCGCCGCCGCGGCATCCTGAGTGGTCACCTCACGGCTCGTCCAGTTCCGGCCGGTCGCGGAACTGCTCGAGGGACTCGGGGTTGGCCAGGGCCTCGCGGTTGCCGGGGTCCTCGCCGTGGATCATGCGGCGCACGGCCAGCTCGGTGATCTTGCCGCTGCGAGTGCGGGGGATATCCTCGACCTGCAGGATCCTGGCGGGCACGTGCCGGGGCGAGGCATTCGCCCGGATCGCCGCCCGGATGCGCCCGCGCAGCGCGTCGTCCAGGCTCAGCCCCTCGCCCAGGCGATAGATCTCGTTCTCCTGCAGCACGCGCAGAAGATGCGGCTGCATATCCAGGGGGAGCTCGCCGATCTCGTCCAGGAACAGCGTGCCGCCGTCGGCGGCTTCGATCTTGCCCTTCATCCCCCCGCGGCGGGCGCCGGTGAAAGCGCCGTCGACGTAGCCGAACAGTTCGCTTGCCAGCAGCTCGCGGGACAGGCTGCCGCGGTTGATCGCCACGAACGGCCCCGTGGCCCGGCCACCGCTGTCGTGGATGGCGCGCGCGAACCGCTCCTTGCCGACCCCGGTTTCGCCCTGGAGCAGGACCGGCACCGGCAGGTCGGCCAAACGTTCGGCCGTGCGCACCTCCTGCTGAAGGGAAGGCGCCGCGGCCAGAATCCTGCGGAAGGATTCTGAGCACTCGCTGGCGGCCGGCGCCAGGGGCACCGAACGCGCCGTCTGGCGCGTGACGGGCACAATCACCAGCGTGCCCAGGCAATCGCCGCCGAGCGTAACCGGCATGGTCCAGTTACGCTCGAAGGTATCGGCGACCCGCCCGTTGGCGTCCAACAGCCGGTTCTCCTGCAACAGGGCCACCGCCCGGCCCGTCTCCGAGGGCAGCCGCGCCGGTGCAGCGCCGCCAGTTCCCTTTCGCGACGCGCGCGACGGCGCACCCGTAGGCCCATTCGACGACGCGATCGCCCGCGCATCTTTGATCCAGATCAAATTCGGCCGACACGTTCGGGCTTATCCTTACGCCCGTCGCAAGCGGGGCCCAGTCGCCCCCACGACATCCGCGTCGACATCCTCGCCCGGCGCGGCGGCATGCGCCGCCGGCTCCGGCGCCGAAGAGCCAGGATGGCTCCTTCACGGCGGATCGACGCACCGGCTCTGCAAGGTCCCGTGGGACCGCGGCGGGAGTCGGGTGCGTCCCCATCCGCGACGAATCCGGCCGAATGCGACGTGCTCCGTACGATCGGTGCAGGGACCCCTTCGTCACGGGAGACTATGGCAAAGAGTGAGGCACCGGGGACAGCCGACCGACCGCGGCCCCGCCGCGCGGGCGGGTGGCAGGACCGGACCGGTCGGTCCGGCTTTTCGCCGCACTCCCCAAGCCGTGTGACCAGCGACAGTTCGCCAGCCTGTTCCCGCCTGGCGGGGCATGCCGGCGACCCGTCCGGGAGCGGAGCCGATGCACCCGGGAACACCAGCGCAACTGACGCCACGCCGTACGCTCCTGGCTGCCGCCCGGGCCGGGACCGCTTTCGCGCCCAACCGGAAGCTCAAGTAGGGGAACCTGCAGCCCATGCACCATCTGGCTACCGTCGTCGACCTGTCACGGGCGCAGTTCGCGGCCACTGCGCTCTATCACTACCTGTTCGTGCCGCTCACCCTCGGCCTGTCCTTCCTGCTGGCCGCCATGGAGACGGTCTACGTCATCACCCGCCGCGACATCTACCGGCGCATGACCCGGTTCTGGGGCAAGCT